>Ga0181380_1000627_pt1 | contig 15688 bp, 17 predicted proteins | sample 3SPOviralmetaG_FD_130116 | JGI IMG/M metagenome (GOLD analysis project Ga0181380, IMG submission 130116) | Marine viral communities from the oligotrophic San Pedro Time Series (SPOT) site, San Pedro Channel, CA, USA - 3 SPOT_SRF_2009-08-19 | ecosystem: Environmental > Aquatic > Marine > Strait... | reverse complement strand
TCTTATTTGAATATAGGATATGAAGGGCAGTTCTTATTTGATGTGTCATTCCGGACCAAAGTTACAAGTATGTTTTGGAAAATAAACAAAGTGTCCTTACATTTATAGGATGAGAGAATGTTGCGGGAGTGTGAACGTAGGTCATCTAAACTTACCTTCTATATGTGCATTATATGTACATCCGCAAATTCTATATGTACAGGCTCATCAGATAAATCCGAGTGACCCATCCAAACTTACGGGCCCTTAACAACGCGAGTTAAAGAGCCGGAAATGTGGCACGTAAAAGTCAAGTTGCTCTGGTCCGGATCGCCGGCCATGTTTTGCAAATGACTCTGTAATTTTTGCGTTTCCAATTAACTTGATAAATGGCTCCTCGCGATTGTCTGTAATCTGTCCTTGATCGCCAAACATGCGTGCAATCGATCCATGTCTATCTTCTGGCAAAAGAATCCGTGCTTTTGGAAGAGCTGCTTGAATAATGCCCACGTATTCTTTCCAGTTCATGCTATACCGGAGCCGGTAGTAAGTCGGGTGCAAACCCATCGGGTCTACAAAAAACGGTGTAGCTTCTTTTCGATTTAAACTTGAGCCGAATGTCGTGGCAAACTTTACGCATGCCCCGTCTTGTTGAAAAGTCACATTCAAAATGGTGTAGGTGTTGTGGAAGAGCTCCAGCCGGGCCTTCATTTACAGTCACAACTTCATCATACGCCTGACTGTAAACTTGTGCACGTATCCTGTCTGGCCCGCACGTGCTACAATTCATGCCAAACCCAACAAGAATCATGTTTGTATTATAGTACCTACTTTGGGACCTACTTTGGGGCCTATCTCAACCCACTTCTCAAGTTCCGCAAGTTGTGAATTTGACGCGCTTTTCTTCGGTGGGTAATTGAGTAAAGTACTCTACTCCTTTTTGTCGAGTGTACGGGTCTTTCATAAGATCAAGTAGTTTTCGCATCATGCGACAATCTCCTTCCAAGGTCTGATCGATTGCTTCTTGAACCAGATGGTTGCGCGGAATGTAAACTGGACATGCCGCCTGCATTATTCGTTGCCTTAATTTATCATTTGGTTCTCGAACCTTTTTCCACTGGCTCTCCCACTCTTTAAACAATGAAGCAAGTTGGCCATTACCAGTAAACGTTTGCCGGTCGGCAAGCTCACGAAAGGTGTTGGTAAAGTCAAGGTTGTTGGCCTGCATAAGATCAAGAAACTCACTTGTCAACCGACGAACATCGTCATACTGCGCCGCTTCGCCAATACCAAATTTTCTCCCCATAATACCATAATAGTGTCGTAGGTATTGGACGGTAAAGTATTTTCGCGCACTGGTGGGGTGTACAGGTTTGCTATTTGTTGGTGATGTTTGAAGCGCTTCCACAAACATTCCGACATTCCATTCTGCCATGGCTGGTTGGTTTCCAAATGCGTACCGCCCATTCGTGTCAATCTTGCTAAAGACCCTGTTTCGGTTGTATTCGTCCATGAAAGCACATGGTCCGTAATCGATGGTCAATCCACCAATGCTTACATTATCCGTGTTCATCACTCCATGGATAAATCCGATAGACATCCACCGGGCCACAAGTCGAGCATATCGATCGATCGTTTCAAAAATATAGTCAAACACAATCTGTTTACCCATACCAGGCATGGCATGTCGCTGCTTGGCATAGTGAAGCAGCTTTTCCAGTAAATGTGGGTATTGTCGGGAAACAAGCTCAAAGGTGCCAAACCGAATGAAGCTTTCCGCAGTGCGTATTAGCACGCCACCGGGCTGAGGTTTTCCTTGTCTTAGAATGGTGTCGCCAGTTTTGAAGGCTGCTAGAGCTCGGGTAGTTGGGACGCCGAGTCCGTGCATGGATTCAGACATGATGTATTCCCGTATGACGGATGACAAAGTTGCCAGTCCATCCGTGCCCGGTCTGGAATATGCGGTTCGACCAGAGCCCTTGAAACAAATATCAATATGCTGTTTAGATGGACCAGCAACAAGTTCAGTGTACAAAGCCGCCCGACCATCACCCAAGGTAGAATAATGCCCAAATTGGTGCCCACCATATGTCGTAGCGACACAATTTTGTGGAATCGAGAGTGCGTTGTTTACACGAGCTATACCATATCCCGTCATAAGAACATGGTTCAACATGAGAATCTGTGCATTTGGAAATTCATTTGTGGTCGTTTGTGCGCACAAGTCGGGAAAGTCCGTGGCAAAAGTTTTTCGTGTCTCGGCATCATACAGGACAAGCAATGGCTCAGGTGAGCGCGCAAGATCCGTGGGAGTTGTAGATTCACACGATTGAGTTGTGCCCATACTTGTCGAGAGCAGATCAACTTTACCTAATTTATAATAAATTTATAATAAATTTATACACGTGACTGGCCGAACGCATGTCCACATTCATTATTGGCACTTGTCGCGTAGCAGCGCTTCCACCAACCATAACATCCGAACAAGTCTCATTTCGTCACAAATCAAAAGAATCCGCGCTTTATCCTGTCCGGCACAAGTACTACAATTCATGCCAAACCCAACAAGAATTATGTTTATAAAAATGTTGCTGTATTATAAACTCTTATTTAATTCAAGATGCCAGATGGTCAGCCCGTGTATGTGGCTTTCAAAAAGGGTGCCTATTATGAGGTTGCAAAGGCGCGGCCCTATCAACAAAACGCGTACAATTCCATAATCAGCACGATGGTGACCACTCCGGAGATACAGTCGGCAAGCTTTGCGTACCGTGGTGGCATCAACTTTAAACTTGATCGCCACCCGAATGAACTACTGGTGCTGATCATGAAGACGGTAGGTGGCGAAAATTACGTGTCGTCAGACAAGTTCAAGCTGGAAAAGATCGCCCATGTATACAACAAAAACACAGGTATTTATGAGGATGTGACCCCTGGGAACCTGTTCCAAGGCGGAGCTCAGGTTAAAAAGCCTGCTAGTCGCAAACGCAAAGTCCCAGTGAAAAAGGCTGCCAAAAAGACGGTAGTAAAGAAAAAGACGGCGACTAAGAAGGTGGTGAAGAAAAAGGCTGCCAAGAAGAAGGTGGTGAAGAAAAAGGCTGCCAAGAAGAAGGTAGTAAAGAAAAAGGCTGCCAAGAAGAAGGTAGTAAAGAAAAAGACGGCGCCTAAAAAATAAGGATTGGTACTTCTTTGCTAGCGCCAATGCCAAATACGCTCATCTATATGATGACGACAAGAGTATTTTTTGAACGCAAGTTGGGCCCGCTTTAAGGCTTTTGTATCGATCGTTTTACAATTGATTACCTCGGCACTCTTTTATCCGACTACTCAAGTACCAAGTAACTTCCACTATGTCGTCCCAATCGCCCCCAAAGTACCTTTTTACTTGTGGATCAGGATGAATTCCATGTCGCAAAAGATTGCACTTGCGCCAGACACGCCTTCACATCGAGCTTTGATGTCCGTACCTTCGTCAACTACTAATCCGCCCTCATACAAAATGTTGAGCTCCATGCCTGTTTGAATGTCGAACCGCTTGATCGGATAAAAGATGTCATCCCCGCCTGCTCCACCATCGGAAGCTCGAGTGAGAATGGATGTCTGCGCACTTCCAGTTGCGCCATTAGAACGAGCTTGTGCCATCACAATGTGTTTGATAATTAACCTGTGATTTGCCGGTACCGTATAAATCGTATTGGTAGACGTGTTTTCATTTGGTTCGATCGTGGCATACACCGTACCAGTTCCATTTGCCGCTGTACCAATTGTGATGGTTCCTTCATTGGACCCTGTAGATCCAGCGGTTAGTACTTTTGCACTAACCACCCGCCACCACGTGCCTGAAATTTGGGCAGCACTAGAAGTACTCCCATTCATCGTCACAGATTGTGTGGTATATTCAGTAGATGTATTTGATGCAAGTCCGCGAATCTCTACCGTTCGTGCTCCCGTGTCCGCAGCATTATCATTCACATCCGAACTGTGTGCATACAACGTGACAGAACTACCAGATGTGGGGAATCCACCGTAATCTCCACCGGCGCCAATCAAATCTTCTGCGGTAGTTACATCACCATTTCGCCCTTCAATACTTTCGGTGTCATAATTAGACACACCACCAAGTGCAACTGCGGTGGTAAAGTCCGTCACCTGTGTCGCGCCAGACTTGTCAAAGTTTTGAGTTGTACCATTCGTCTTGAGCGTGGCGGAAATATACACATTTGCTTGAGTGGAACCATTGGTATAACTCACTCTGAACCCGTCGAGGATGGTCGGCAAGTTGATTACTTTAAACCCCTCGTCCACATCATATTGACTAAACCTAAACATGCGACTGGCCCGCACCGTCGGACTGGGCGTTTCTTGCACATTATTGGTGAAATCAATTTGGACCCCGTCTGTTGCACTCACCTGGTCCGATTTGATAAAGAGTTCAATCGAATTGTACCCGTCCGAATCCCACCATCCACTAGTGTAACTAGCATCCGCCGCAAAAGTTGCATTGGCGTATTCAAAGGCATTGCCATCTGCGGGCAAGTTGACGTAGTCATTGTCCGGCTGTTTTCCCACAATAACATTTCGGTCCAGATTTGCAACCATGGCTGGTGCAATAAAGGCATTGAGTGTCAGCACTTGGCCGCTAAGGGCTTTAGTTAGGCACCAGGTTGTAAAGTAGAAATCGGTCTGGTCACTGCCTGTCGTGTTGGCAAAGCAGTATTGCGCGTATTCCGCAAAGCATGGGGCGGAATACAGCTGATACCCGTCCGACGCTACATAGGGCACGATAAGCTGGCGGACCAGATCACTTGCACCTGAATCAGTAAAGAAATGAAAATACGCATCACCATTTTGGTTGGCCAGTATATGCGTTTGTACTTGAGTGTATCCCACTAGCGACACGGTAGAGGAATCATACACTTGACCGGCCACGGAATTAGCGGTGGTATGCTCAGTTGGTGAGGCTCCTCGCGCGCTAATGGTCAAGGTATTGGTACCTGTGTTATTCGCCGAGTAAGTAATCAGCTCACGATTAGAAGTGGTTCCATCAATGACATCTGCAATTTGAATAGTGCCAGAACTAGGAAAACTTGAGGAATCCGTCAATACAATGCTGGTCGTTTCTCCACTTGTCAGAGTTGTTGCCAAAGTGGTTCCTGCTAGTGTAGTGGTGGTCGTAAATGCCACACCATCGGCCCTAGTTTGCTGAAAGGTGCCATCTGGAAGCTGACCGGTGCTGATTGCTTGCACGACGGTAGAATCCGCATCTGGGCCAATTGATTGATTCAGCGGGAGATTCCCTTGCCGAAACACGCCGAAATAGGTATACGTGCGGAATGTTGAGCATTTGGTGGCGCTTGAGTTTTCGAATCGTAAGCGAAAGTATCTAAACCCTTTGACGGCGGTGTGGAATTCATGAATGTTGGCCGACACGCTAAATCCGGTGACGGGAAAGGTGTCCCACAAAGTATTGTCGTTGGAAAAGTCAAAGTATTCGGTGCCGGCTTGGTCACTCTTGAGCGACACCATGACATCTGGGTGGTTGGTGCGGATGGAGGTGCCAATGTAGACACCGGTAACGGTAGCGCCGCTCAAATGTTGAGCTTCGGTGGTACTAAAGGCATTGCGGGCTGTCACATTCAAACTGGAATTGGTGATGGAACCGTAGGTGATGTACTCGCTGCCTATTTTGATGGTGCCGGAACTAGGGAATTGTGCGACGCTGGACACGCCAACTTCGGTGCCGCCAATTTCGAGATTGCTTGTAAGTGTTGCGGCGCTTCCCGGGACTTCATTGGTGGTTGTGTTGCCACTGGATGAAATACCACCTGTTACTTGAGGCGTGTAAGACATGGTACCAACTGGTAAAAAGTGAAACGAACCGCTTGGTTGTTTTTTGTTACAAGATTAGAATTTTCCCTAGTCAAAAAAAGACTCCTTAACCCATGTTTTGATTCTGGGCTATGGACACCGCGGGTTGGGCGCTCATCCACCTAGCGTAATTAATGGCACTAATCTCTTGTTTCTCTTCCGGTGTTGGTTCCGCCGAGAATCCTTCATGGTGATTGTTGTAGTACACTAGTCGATAGTCATTCCCACACACCGGGCATTTCTTGTCGATTGCATCCAAGACTTCTGGGGTATCTATGCCCTGCTCCCGTGCTCGCTGGCAAGGAGGACATAAAGTCGCTCGACATCCCACGCATACAAACATGTTGTATCGGAACTGATGATGGTTGATCTGCACCGGGTACTCGTGACACCGAATTTGTGGACTATTGCAATCTGTGCAGCAAATGTAGTCGGCCATCCTACTCACACTCATCAACGTCTGACACTTCACTCTTTTCCAATTTACTTTCGGATAAATCCGCTTGGATAAACTGAATCTGGCCGTCCTCCAAGATGAGAATCAAGCAATTAGTGCCGAGTCGCCAAAAGACTTTGCATACTGGGCTGAACGGGCACTTATCATTTGACAACTTGTACTTTTTGTCCAGCTGATGTTGTGCGACCTTTACACCCTTCATCTTGATGTCCACTAGATTTGTGTCTGGGTCAAAAGTGGCTTTCAAACTGTGGTACACGCCATGGTTATACACACTAGTTATACAATTGTATTCCTGAATGTCACGTTGCGAGAAGTTTTCGCGTCGCGGTGATTGCTCCACTTTACCCGCTCGAAAAGGTTCCAAGGGCATCGAGTCGCCCGTTTCCAAGTTGATTCCTTCCGCCAAATTGACACCGTAAAAGTCGCTGTTTTGGAGGTTTAATGAGGTCGTAGGTCCACCCTTTTCCGCGCAGTACCATTCTGGTCGGGATAAAGTGTACAGCTTGCAACTGGTCCAAAGAAGCTTGGTTGTCTTGATATGAAAGCATGCCCAGGCGGTAAGTCCACTACCTTGAGCCTGGGTTATGAGCAAGTGTGCATGTTCCGGGTCAAGATAGGCACCCGTCGGTTTCAAAACACTACTCGTATTAACAATGTCATGGACCAATGTGTTTGTGTCTGTGTCGTAAAGTCCAATGTGACTGCCTTGATACGCGACAACCAAGGTGCCGTCTTCGCTAGCGCCAATGCCAATTACGCTCATTTGTATGATGATAGTATTTACTTCTATTCATATTGTAACGCATTTTGGGACCCATCTTGGGACCTACTTTGCAACTAATTATGCTGTGGCCATCCATCAACCACTAATTTTAACCAACCACCAACCCATCTTTTGTTAATTCAACCGTCTTCCACTAGTATCCACCATGTCCTCCAAGGGATCTGCGGCACCTCTAAAAGACACGAAATGCACACTTCGATTCCTTCACATTCCGAAAAATGCTGGAACCGCAATTGAAAACGTTGCTCTTCAAAATGGTATTTTTTGGGGCTGGTGGGACCCTGGGCCTCGAGCCGGGCGCGCTGGATCGCATTGCCCATGCTCTGCGGTGCATACTCTTCCACAGGACCTAACCCGCAATGTTTACAAGGATGGGCCGACCTTTGCGGTTGTTCGAAATCCATATGATCGCATTGTCAGCGAGTACAATTACCGGTGTAGGTGCGGCGGGATGGAAGAACCAAGCAAGTCTGGGCTGAACCAGTTCGTGGCGACCGCTTTGGCCAAACCTGAAGAGGAAATGAGACTACTCTTTGACTGCCATCTGGTGCCACAATATGCATATCTGCGAAACAAGGATGGAACATCCAATGTGACGGATATTGTGAGGTGTGAAACTTTGGACAAAGACTTGACTCGCATTGGGCGCAAATACAACCTTGCGTTTTTGCAATCGCCAATTCCACACAAAAACAAGTCTCCCATAACGGTGACAAGTCAGGACTTGAATGCGGCAAGTATCATGCTGGTAAACCAGTACTACAAAAAGGACTTTGAACAGTTGGGATATCAGCTGCGCTAAGCAATCTAGGCTCCAACTTAGGACCTAAGTTACACTTTCTACCTACACAATTTTAATGTAATATAGTAAACATGGACCTTAAGAGATGGAAACATGTTCTGCGTGAATATGAAAATGAATTCCACGGCGGGCAAAAGTTACTTAGCGTACGACGATATTTGAACCATTTGAGCCGCATCAACGGCGGGGGATGGGAGGATAACTTGAAAAGGTGGGGGAGGTGGGGGTTGGATAAAGTTGTGGGTAGCAACACGGTGCCACCCGTTTCCGTTGACCCGGCACATCGACCCGTTATTACGCACAGTACCCCCACGCGGCGCGACAATACCGCTTTGCGAAATGCTCGACAAATGCGGCTAGCAAAACAATATCAAAAATTATTGGAACTTCAAAAGACTGCAAACGACATTGCCTTGAATGGCGCTTCAAGTGATGCCACGTTTGATAGCGCTTGGGACAACGATTCTATTCTGGAAGAAGTTTTAAGAGATTTGATCCATAGCGTGTATGAAGATTACAAAAATGACAAAAAATCATCGGCCGAACTTAAAGCATTCTTTGATGCACAAGTTCAAGCAAAAGCGCAAGAAATTACCAATACGATTACGTAAGAGGAGTCGAACATGGCGCTACGTCCAGTAGAGTGCCGACCACCCAATCAAGTGCCAACCACCCAAGTAATTTCCGGCGGGTATAAAAAACGGTCCGCACCCTTTACCGCAATCTAGTCTCCACGTTAGGTCCTAGTTTGACCCTGTAAATCTCGATTCCTCAACTGCGTCTTCCAAGAGTGCGTCAATCCATTAATTAGTTTGTACTTTTTGTTCAGTTGATGTTGCGCGATTTTGACGCCGTCAATTTCAAGGTCTACCAGATTTGTGACGGATCCAAACTTGACCTTCATATAACGACGGTAGTTGTGTATCGTTGTACTTTCAACGCGAGTTAGGACCTAAATTGGGACCTAGCTTGATTTTTATGTATCTGTTTCCATAAACACGTCCACCATGGGAACTTCGCCGAGCAAGCCCTCCCTGGTCGATTCCCTGAGTTTGCGGCGCGCCTGGAACCAAACAATTCAATCGCGAAAACATGTGGACCTTGCCATTGTGGGAGCCGGTATTGGCGGGTTGTATTGCGCACAACAATTAGGATCCACAAAAAGCATAGTTGTGTTTGAGAGCAGCGCTGAAATTGGGGGTCGCATTCGAACGGTCAACAAGCACATTGATCGTGGGGCCTGGCGAGTGCACGATAGCCACCGACGAATGCATGCCTTGGCTACCGAATTAAAGATTGACCTCGAACCCACCCATTCGTCCCTGGCCACAAAGACGTACGCCCAAGAGAAGTTAGGTGGTCCCTCTCCGAAACTTCCGGGCTTGTCGTCCTTTCAAAGTAACGTGGTCCAAAGTGGCTTGCAAAAAGCTCTGGCGACGGAGCAGCGAACGGGGTATATAGGTCTCCAAGACGGCATATCCCGAACGTATGGGGTAAAGCCGGATCCAAAGGACATCTTTCGAGTTCCGCGGGGCGGCATGAGTGAATTCCCTTTAAAATTGCGCCAGGCTTTGTCGCCCAATGTCAAGGTTCTGGTCAAAACGCGCGTGACCAAAATCACGTTTGAGCGCCAGAATGGGCAGCCCATTTATTGGATCGAGACGCGTGGTCGAGATGGCTCTGTGGATTATTGGTCGGCCTCGTCCGTCATCTTTAATTGTCAGCCCGCGCACGTGCCTCGGACCAACTTTGAAGAGGTGGTCCAACTTGTCAAGGCTTGTGTAGACACTCGACCTTTGACGCATGTGTATGTCAAGGTGGATCGGGATCTTGAGCCCTTGTACCACGTCACGTCCGACGAATTGGGGCAGCTCATCACCACCGGACCCAGAACATTGATGGCGTCATATACCGGCGGCGAATTGGCCAAACTGCACTTTAACTATTGGTTGCAAGATAAATCCGGTTATACGAGCTGGTTGCAATCTTTAGTCAACGACCATTTCAAGTTGCTGAACCGAGATCCGGTTGCACTGGCCGATGTAAAAGTGTTTTACTACCAGCATGCCGTTGGTATCTGGCCTCCAAACTTTGCTGGCAAAAAATGCATGCGGGAAGTTGCTTATCCGCATCCAGTCAAGTTGCCAAACCTGTACTGGGTCAACGAGAACTTGTCGGAAACTTACCAAGGCTGGGCGGAGGGATCCCTTGAGGTCGCTGAGTATGTTCTTGCATGCATTCGTGGAACAAGTGCGCCCACCTTGTATGCGTCCGTGCCAAGCAAGGCTCTTGTCATTGACGGCCGGGTAATAGATGTTGACGCGTGGATGTCCAGCCACCCCGGCGGCAAATGGGCTATTTGGCCCTACTTGGGGAAGGATGCTACCGACATGTTTCGTGGTATTCATATTATTAAGAGTGGAGCTCTAGCTCATGTCCTACCGTTACAAATTGGATTTATGGAATCTTAAATTGTAACAGTCTAAAATAAAGCTAAATATGCCTTCTCCTGTGGTTTGCGATCCCAAGTTGTACGAAAAAGCCAAAACGAAATATGCGGATATGAAACACAGTGCATACAAATCGAGCCTGATTGTCCAAGAATACAAAAAGTTGGGTGGTAAATACAAAGGCAAAAAACTAGTTAGAACTGGGCTGGTTCGATGGCACAAGGAAAAGTGGCGCAACCAAGATGGAGAGGTCGGGTACACGAAGAAAGGTGACATTTACCGGCCCACTGTGCGTGTGAATTCCAAAACGCCGACGACGATCCACGAGCTGAGTCAAAAAGAGATTGATGCGGGAATGCGCAAGAAAAAGTTGAACGGTCGGGTGAATCGATTTAAATCCGAGTTCAAAGGGAGATCCGGACCCGATCCACCGATTAAAATCATCAACCCAGTCACAGGTCGCTTGGTGCTCAAAAATGGACACATTGGTCGCAAGATTGTCAAGGTGAAGGGTGTCTTTCCGAGTGCCAAAAGTTACAAGGCGGCGACAAACATGTGGGACCGATGGGCAAGAGTGAGTGCCAGGGATCGGCAAAAGGTCAGCAAAAAATATTGGGATACAAGATTAAATGACCAAGACGTAGGAGTGTACCCGATTTATTTGAAAACTTACGTGCCCGTGTTGCGAAAAGCTCTGAAATTGTTGTGATCGGGTCCCTTTAATCAGGCCCACTCTACAATTCATTTTTTGCGAATATGCCCACATCCATAGACAAACTCGACATGCGAGACGTACTCAAAAAGTTGGTGGATGGACAATGTTTAACAAGCTCGGAACTCAGGAAAAAGCTTCCTTACATCGCCATCAACTGCACATTGATTCAACTGTTGGAGCGAGGGTACATTACACCCGTTTGTACCGATGATGACACGGGAAAGCATGGATTCATGATAACACCCACTGGTGGAGACTGGTTTCAAGGCTTTTAATGTAATTTACTTGTGGATCAGAATGAATTCCATGTCGCAAAAGATTGAACTTGACTAGACACACCCTCACATCGAGCTTTGATGTCTGTGCCTTCGTCAAGCACTAGCCCGCCCTCATACAGGATGGTTAAACTCCATGCCCGTCTGGATGTCGAACCGCTTGATCGGATAAAAGATGTCGTCCCCGCCTGCTCCACCATCGGAAGCTCGAACAAAAATGGACGTTTGCGCACTTCCAGTTGCACCGTTGGAACGCGCTTGCGCCATAACAATATACTTGATAATCAGCCGGTGATCAGCTGGAACTGTATAAATTGTATTTGTTGACGCATTCTCATTTGGTTAGGACCCATCTTGGGACCCATTTCGAATATAACTTACACTTCTACCATGTCATTTTTACATAAAATAACTCTGTCGCTTTCAAAAACAACGTTCCTATGTCGGTTCATCAATTCGAAGCTGGTATCGGTCGGCGTTCAGACGATGCCCGGCGGTACCACAACTTTAAACTCTCTGGCGGTATGCGGCTCCGAATTCATGATTTTGCCGCGGATAAAAACAAACCGCCAATCAAGCCGCTAACGGAATCTGAACAGGGTTTGATTCGCAAGGTGGTTGCCATTTTCCAAAACACGGAATGTCGCAACTCGGCGTTCCTCGATCTTCGGCCGTACAAGCGCGCCGTGCTGAAAGCTGCACAACCTGTGGCAAAATTGTCCATACGTCAACAACAAACACTGTTTCGCAAACTGAGCACTACCCGGCATGCGAATCTGGATACTGTAACGGATATCATTAACCAGCTCCTACTTTTGGCACAGTCCGATTCACTCGATTTTGAAAAGAGCCGGACTTTCAAGCGGATCGACTGTTTGAAAACAAAGGGGTACAAACGTATCAAGTATTTGGGTAATGGTGCTTTTGGAGAAGTGTCGTTATTTGAAAAGGGCGGTAAAACGTACGCAGTTAAGCGGATTTCGGTCCAAAATCAGATCGAGGTGGATGAGGTAAAGGGTGAAATTGAAATTATGAAACTCATCAAGGGCACAGGCATTGGTCCGGATTTACACGACTACTTTCTGTGCAAGTCGACCAAGCATGGCAACAATGTGTTTTTGGTCATGGATTACATGAACATGGGCCAGATTTCAGACCACCCCAAATTGATGGAAAAAGCCAAGTATCAAAAACAGCTTGCGTCCAAATTGAAGCGGCTTCATGCGATGGGCATCAAGCACAATGATTTGGTGTATAACGATGGAAATGCACTTTTCCATAAGCATCCGGACGGTCGAATTGAAGTGTTTATCGGTGACTTTGGTTTGGCGGAAACAACGAAAATGTGGCTGAAAGAGGAAACCTTTGGGCAATCCGGCGGGCACAATCAAATGGGGTTCCGGGTCGGCAAGATCTTGGGTGCGATCTGCGCGAATGAAGGACTTGTTGTGATGTGAGTTGACAAATGGGCCGACAAGATAGGTGATTACTTACAAATTCCCTCATGCAACTGTTTATTTTGCTGAACGGAATGTTGACCACGGTGGTCAAGGATGATGTGCCTGTGATCAAATGTGACGGGCACGACATGATTAAACCAAGTCCAATGTTGCGTGTTGACACACGCGGCAATTTTGTAACCTGGTGGTACCCAAGTGGCAATTTTACCCGGGCGGCCAAGTTTGAAATGGTCCCAGATGAACAGGGTATTTTGAAACGACGGTTTGTCGACGTAGACTCAGGCGATATTTGGAAATACCGAGGGTAAACTAATATCTCTTGGGTTCGGTATTATCCACTTTATATTTTGCGGTAAACAATTTAATTGCAATCTAGGTCCCAATCTATGTCCCAACTTGCAATCGTTTTCAATCTAGGTCCCAATCTAGGTCCCAATCTAGGTCCCAACTTGCAATCGTTTTCAATCTAGGTCCCAACTTGCATCCAAAATGCCGCGCAAGCTTTTTGAGTTGAAAATTAACTGTGGTCGAATGGGGATCATCCACTCGCTGTTTGTGGGGGAGGAAGCTATCGTCAAATTTGTAGAAGAGCAACAAGGCCTCTACTTTGATGAGGTGCTTGGGAAGCACAGCGAAATTATCCGAGAGGCAGGTACATTCTTTTTTGAAGAGCATGATGACGCGGATCCAAAGGTGATTGCGTTTATCGAGGACCATCCAATTGGACCAGCGCCGAATGCGATTGAGCAGGCCATTGTGCAGGCCATTGACCACGCACAGGAAGACCCATTGACATGTACCGAGGATGAGTACTTTCTCGAGATGCTGGACGCAGGGGGCGGGAGCGATTATGGGTATGCAACTCGAGAGGAATTCTACAAAGATTGTCTGAATGAGGCTTCCCAATGTCCAGACCAATGGACAGACGAGGAGACGTTTTGGAAAGAGATTCAGACGCGCTACCCAGCCAGGTTCAAGGAATTTGTCCGACTGTGCCGCGACAAAAATGTACGCTTCATGGTGGACTCGAACGTCGACACCGACTCGGACTCGGAGCCAACAAAGGACACAAGTGATTCAATCGGTCCCGTCAAGAAAAAGGTTGGCGAAATTGAGTCAGATGAAAAGAACGACAAAGGTAGTTGTAAGCGAATTTGCACATAATCAGTTAAGGGAGATATACAACTATCTGTTTGACGTAGGCGCGAAATGCCCGGGCCTTCACCTGGTTTTTCTCCTTGGTCGATAGGTAGTGCATGATGCGAAAGGTGCCAATCTGGCATGTGATGCGACTCGATCTGGGAATGGCGCTGACTGTCGATTGTGTCATCAAGGACTGGGTTGGTGTTTTGAGCCACACTTTGGTGTCCTCATCCACTATCAAGTTGCATTCCAGTCGGCCGCCCATTACTAATCCAACCTCTTCGCACTGTTTATGCAATTTTGCCGGTGGATTCACCCACTTGAAAAAGTGGGCGTCTCGAATCCCAAGATCCGAGCACGGCCTTGCAAATTGGACCAGTGCTGATTGGGTCCAAGAAAGGGCTTCATGTCCCTCTTTCATCTTTCGCTGGTCTTCGGAAGTCACTATTTCCGTGTGCAAGCCGACACAATTGGTTGGGCCAAATATGCAAGTTATCATCTTGACGCCCTTCTTCTGAATAACACCATACGGAGCAGAGAGTTGGGAAACATGAATAGGTGGCGTGCAATTGTACTCGTCCACTACCATATTTGGCTCATACGTTGTGCACCTGTGTACAAGCCGCGACATACCGAGGTTCAAGTTATGCAATCTAGGGCCCAACTTGTAAATGCAATCTAGGTCCCAACTTGTAAATGCAATCTAGGGCCCAACTTGTAAATGCAATTTAGGTCCCAACTTGTACATGCAATCTAGGGCCCAACTCGTAAATGCAAATTGAATAATTCAAAGTAGATTTTCAGACGGAATTATCCTGGTACTCTCTTTTACCCATCGCGCCAAGTACCCCATCATGCCAAATCCAACATATCACCTTTCCCAAAATACCAGACAGTCTACCATTTGGATTTGCACCGCGTTCCTCTTACATATTCCTTCCATCTCTACTTGTAGTACAAACTTTGGTCCACCTGTCCACTTCTTCATTTACATTAGTAGCCATGAGCGAGTACGATGACCAAGATGAGTCGGAGATTTTGTCCTTTCAAGATCGATACCTTGTGCAAGCTGGGTCTGAACCCGGTCTTTTGTACCTGACGGCCGAGTCGGTCTTTTTCGACACAGTCGGCACCCTTCAAGCTTTGCACAAGATAGGAGCCGGCAAAAAGACGTCTAGCAACAATCTGAACGACGATCGAGAATTGGAATTTGTATCTGGCATTCGCAACAAGGAGGAAGTCTTTATATGGTATTTCTTGGCGTCCGACTATGCAAACTGCACTTTTACCATTCATTGCCCAGAAGTGTTTAGTGCATGCACCCTTCATTGCGAACTCAATGGCGACGAACTAGACCCCATTGCCATTCACCCTGAGCAACTTAGTTATACCTTTAAAGCAGACATTCTGTCTGACAAGCACGGACCCAATGAGCTCGATTTTTGGATTGAAGAGCAATTCCCCCGCAACATTGCCACCGCTTTCATCATTTCCCATATTGAAATTGACGTGAATCAACTTGAAAACCAACATGTAGGTGGAGGCCAAAAGGAGAAAGATATGGAGCAAGTGCTAGATCCTAGTTTGTCAGTGGTTCGAGCGCCATACAAGCCGGGCGCCACACATGTTTCGTTCAAGTGCTCTGCCATTCCCAAGCCTACCACCTGGATCATGGGCATGAACCCAGTAAAGATGGGTGATGGCTGCTATGCACCCATGTCCACCCCGGGTCGCTACATGGGCTACGGGTTC
>Ga0181380_1000625_pt1 | contig 15722 bp, 34 predicted proteins | sample 3SPOviralmetaG_FD_130116 | JGI IMG/M metagenome (GOLD analysis project Ga0181380, IMG submission 130116) | Marine viral communities from the oligotrophic San Pedro Time Series (SPOT) site, San Pedro Channel, CA, USA - 3 SPOT_SRF_2009-08-19 | ecosystem: Environmental > Aquatic > Marine > Strait... | reverse complement strand
TGCACGATAGTGAGGGAAGTAAATTTATTTCCCCTAATGCTGACTTAAAATTTGATGTAGGCGGTCAGCTTAGAACAATAATTAAGGCAGGGGGCAATGTAGGTATAGGTACTACTAGTCCTGATGCTATTGTTCATGCCCAGAAAGCTACCGCAGGTGGTGATTCGGCTGTCATAGTTGAAAACAGTGGGCAATCTGGAACAAGCACAGCTTCTTTAGTCTTTGCGGGCAACGGTGGAGCAGGTCAGGAAAAAGCCAGAATTAAATCAGCAGTCTATGGTGATGGTTACATGGCTTTCCACACAAATGATGATACTGAAAAGATGCGTATTGACTCATCAGGAAACGTAGGTATAGGCGAAACTAATCCATCAAACCCCCTGCATATTAAAGCAACTACAAACGTACCTTTGCTTTTAGAGACTACACACTCAGGTGGTAACTCTCGTTTAGAGTTTAAAAATGAAAACTATCGTAAAAACATGGGTGTTAACAATGATGGGCAATTTACTTTATATGACATCACTAATTCTAAAACGCCACTTACTATCGCTAATAATGTAAATAATAATACTTTTGTTATAAATGGTTCTTCAAACGTAGGTATAGGTAAAAACGATCCGTCTACTAAACTTGATGTTGTCGGAACTGTTACTGCTACAGCCTTTGCAGGTGATGGCTCTGCTCTTACAGGACTGTCAATAGGAACTTCTGAGCTAGCTAATGGTGCAGTAACTAACACAAAGATAGGCACTGGCGCAGTTTCTAATACTAATTTAGCAGGTAGTATCTCAGCAGATAAGTTAGTGGATACATACCTTACTGAAGTTAGCGGGGACACTTCCCCACAACTAGGCGGTAATTTAGATTGTAATAGTAAAGAAGTAACTGGTGCTACTAAGTATCATGGTAGTGCAGGTTCAAATTACAACCCTACCTTTAGTTTTACAGGAAGCACTGTTACAGGAATGTATCAACCCGCATCTGGTTCTATAGGGTTCTGTACTAATACTTCTGAGAGAATGCGTATTAATTCTTCAGGTAATGTTGGGATTGGTACTGCTAGTCCTTCAGCAAAACTTCATGTTGATGGACAAGCTAGAGCGAGTAGTTTAATTACCTCTAATGGCAGTCAAATATCAAGCGCAGGTTATCAAGGTAGTGCGGGCTTGCTGATTAAACACACTGCATCTAATACCAGTACAAACAATCAAAAAATGATTGAATTTAGAAATTCTAATTATGGTCTTGTAGGTGACATTCTGTCAAATGGGACAGGTACATCCTATAACACACCATCTGATGAACGTCTTAAAGAAAACATACAAGATGCTAACGATGCAGGTAGTAAGATTGACGCTATACAAATCAGACAGTTTGACTGGAAAGAGGGTGGAGAGCATCAGGACTTTGGTGTTATTGCACAAGAGTTACAGGCTGTTGCACCTGAAGCTGTATCTGAAGGTTACACTGAAGATGATATGATGGGTGTTGACTACTCTAAACTAGTACCAACCTTAATTAAAGAAATACAATCATTGCGAACTAGAGTCGCACAATTGGAGAACAACTAAATGAACTTTACAATATCAACCTTAGAAAGAAACACAGACGATGGTGTGCTAGTAGCCCATTGGCAAGTGAGTAAAGCATCTGGTGATAACACAGCGTACTCGTATGGGACTTGTAGTTTTACCCCAGACTCTACTGCTGCAGGCTACATTGCTTATGCTGACTTAACAGAAGCTAACGTAATCTCGTGGGTACAAGGTGCATTAGATACAACTGCACTAGAAGCCTCTCTTGATGCTGACTTAGCTGAACAAGCATCTCCAACAATCTTAGAAGGTAAACCTTGGTAATGATTACAATAGATGACAAAGAATATAAAGAAGAAGACTTAGATGAAGGACAGATCGTTCAGGTGCAAAGAATGAACGCGCTAAGAGCCGAGCAGAGTCAATTAGATATGCGCCTACAAGAGCTTAATGTTCTTATAAATGCGTATGCTAATTCAATAAAGGAAAGTTTTTCTGAGGAAGAGTAATGAGCGAATTAGAGCCGAGGGTAAGCAAATTGGAATGGCGCGTAGATAATCATTCAAGTCAACTAACCAGATTGCATAATGCTACATCTGAGTTAAGAGATGAGTTGCACAATATTAACAAGTCTTTACTACAAATTAAGTGGTTAGCATTAGGCGGTGCAGTAGTATTGTTAGGAGATTCTCTTGGCATTGGCAGTATGATTAAACTGATTGGAGCGTAGTATGTGGCAATCATTAATAGGACCAGTTGCTAATCTTGCAGGTGGATTCTTAAAAAACAAAGCAGAAGAGAAACAAGCTAAACATGAAGCCAAGATGAAAGTCATACAGAGTGATGGCGACTGGGAATCTAAAATGGCTGATGCTTCTGCTAACTCTTGGAAAGATGAGTTCTGGACTATAGTATTATCTGTTCCAATTTTTATGATTGGTTACTCTATTGTTGTTGGTGATCCAGAAATTGTAAACAGGGTAGAGGATGGTTTTGTTGCTTTGTCAGGATTGCCTGAGTGGTATCAAATGCTTTTATTCATAGCTATCTCTAGCTCTTTTGGTATTAAGGGCGTGTCTAAATTAATGAGTTTGCGTAAGTGAGACTATTACTTTTACTGTTATTTTCTGTATCAGTGTATGCGTCAGACAGCCAACAGAATGGCGATCTGAATAACAATACACAGGACTCTACAGTTAATAGTAATAACAATACAACTAGTACAACAACGCAAAACATAGGGGCAGGTAGTGGCAAACCTAGCCCTGTAAACACTGCCATAGCACCATCACTTATGTCGTCAGGCAATGATACTTGCTTACGATCTGCCAGTGGTGGTATGCAGATAGATGTTTTAGGTCTTAATGGTGGGCGTTATGTGCAAGATGAAGAATGTAACAGAAGGAAAGATAGCAAAGTTTTAAAAGACATGGGAATGTCTATAGCGTCAGTATCTAGGATGTGCCAAAACATAGATAACTGGAAAGCTATGTTCATTGCAGGTACTCCATGCCCCATATTAGTAAATGGTCGCATGGTATTTGGTAAGAATGCCTTTATAGCCATGAAGAATAACCCGACATTATTTATTCCTGACTATAAAAAGAAAAAAGCACACTACAATCAATTATTAGGTATAGGAGTAGAAGTAAATGAAGAAGATACTAGCGACAATCTTAGCGTGTCTGAGCGTTTCCGCCCAAAGTCTTGATGTTTCCAACCTAGTTGATACTAGTCAAAGCATTGTAGATACATTTGATCAGGGCATACAAAGGGTATCATCATTAGAAGTGTTAGCCATGCAAGGGTTAATTGCACCTGATAGTGTAGTTGATGACAGCAAGCTAACCTACGAACAGGCACAAGCCTACAATGATGCTTTACAAATGACAACAGAAGCAGTCTATACAATGTCCGCTAATCAGTTTGTAGACGAACAGGTAGATGAGGCTAGGGTTGAGCTTAACACCGCTATAAGTGCGTATGTGGGCGCGTCAGAGGTACTTATAACAGCAGTCAAGGTTAATGACATGGCTGAAGAGGCACAAGAAAGCGGTGATGCTGTACAGGCACAAGAGATACAATCATTTATTGCTAACAATGACGTTGAGATAACTGACGTACACGTTGATGTGTATAATGAATCCCTAGATACTGTAGAAGAGACAGCACAAACCTTTGCCGCTTTTGTGGCAGTACAGAATGATGAGGTGTTGGTGCAAGATATGCAGGCTGAAGTAGATATAATGGGTGAAGACTTTATGAATGCTTACGATGCGGCATTTGATTCATCTACTGGTTTTGCTTCTTTGTCATTTCACACTACTAATGTAGTTCTTATGTACAGCTTAGAGGGAGCATTTGTAAGTGCGGCTGATGTCTTAGGCGCAGGGCAAGAAGGTGAGTTTTATCAAGATGGACCAACTGTACAATGCTTTTATTGTGAGGAATATTAATGCTTGCTGATACAGAAGTTAATATAGGTGGCACTAAACTTAAAGGTGTGTGGATTGCTATAGTCCTGACGATAGGTACATCTATAGGTGGTACTGTATGGACAGCCAGTAGTTTGTACTCAAGGCTAGAAACTGTAGAGGCTATACAGATACCTGATACATCAGAAATGCAAGAGCAGTTAGTTGGGTTAGGTAGCAACTTAGAAACTATTATGGAGCGTCAGAAAGAACTAATAGCCTTACAAGAGCGCGTGGTTGATGTAGAGAAGTTAGTTACAGAGATGCAGGTGACTGTTGAAAAGGCTAAACTTGCTACAGAGAATAGTGATAAGATACAGGGTAAGCTAGATAAAATTGACAAGGAAGTGGAGTCGCTCTGGCAGGGCATGGACTTCTTGGCGAATCCCTATCGAGGTGAATAATGTTTAAGTATTTTAAGTTGAGTGAGTTTGACTGTCAGTGTACTGGCAACAATGAAATGAAAGAAGAGTTCATCCATAAACTAGATGAGTTAAGAGAAGCCTGTGGGTTTAGCTTTAACATTACGTCTGGTTATCGTGATCCATCACATCCTATCGAGGCTCGCAAGTCTAAAGCAGGTACTCATGCACAGGGTATAGCGGCAGACATTGCTGTAGCTAATGGTGCAGAGAGATACAAAATTGTAAGTGAGGCTATGCGTCTAGGGTTTACTGGAGTTGGTGTTGCCAAGACATTCATCCATGTAGATATTCGAGAAACTACACCAGTTGTGTGGTCATATTAGATTTCTAAAAAACGTACCTTCCACCGAAGTAGCACTTTTAATCTAACATACCTCTGCTTTTATAGAAACTTGTGAGTCCGTATGCTTTAGCAGATTCTTTTTTGCTTTCTTTAGGGCTGTAATATTTAGCTTTTCCACCCTTAATGAGTGCATCAATTTGTTTTTGCGCGGACTCAAGATCAGGTGCGTCTATTAATGCACCTATCTTGTTATTGCCTATATCCATTTCTCTGCTATATGTAGCAATCCCTGTTATATACTCTCTCAGGTTAGCGGCTCTCAATGCTTCTTCTGGGTGCTTGGATCGCTGTGTTATGTAGCCAAGTGCCATGTGTGCCGCGGCATCTCCTCTACCATCCATTTGCTCATTCAATGGGTATCTATTGCGCTGTGACTTAGCCCAAGCCAGATCGCCTTTCTTCAAGCCGTAAATTTTTTCTATTAACTTATCCATGTATTAACTTAGAAGTGATTTTTTTGCAGTTTTCTTGGCTTTCCTAAATGCTTTAGCTGTAGGCGCACCCTTAGCCCCTACCTTTCTCATAGTTTCGCCACTTCCCTTGGCAATACGCTTACGCTTAGCATGTATATTTGCATATAATCCCATGTTAATTACCTAACAGTGATTTTTTCTTTTTCTTTTTTGGTCTACCTACTTGCGACCCATATGTTCCAGTACCTTGTGGCATTGTATTCTCCTACCATTTAACTTTGTTTGCCCAATAAGCCGCAGACATTACGCCCTTAGCTATGTTTTTTCTATGCCTTGCCTTGAATGATTTTCTTCTGGCTTTATCTTTAGCAGATTTTGGTGATTTACCCGCACCCAATACGCCTTGTTGTCCAAATCTAATTGTTTTAACTTTATCGCCAGACTTAGCTACCACTACATGAGACTTAGTGGGGTGTGATGGGGTGCGTTTGGGTTTGTTATAACCTGACACGCCAATACGTTTTAATAGGGATTTAGACATTGCCCTATTATACCAAAAAAAAGCCCCATCATCGACCAGAAATGGTTTAATCAGGGGCAAGGCTACATTCACTTACTAGGGGAAAATGTTATTCTACATTAAGTAACTCTGGGTGTTCAAGGCTTAATTGCTCTTCAGTAGGCGGCTCATTAACCTTTGCCATTTCTTCTTCAATTTGCCCCCATATTTGTATTATTTCTTTCCTAGCATAACCGCTAGCATTTCTGTATACAGAGGCAGTTAACACGTTGATTAGCTCTTCTCTAATTTCAGATAGATGGTACGCATCAATTCTGTCAAACATTATTTGCAGTGTAAAATCATTCATAAAGCACCTTAGTTATAACTGATTGGTTTATAGTTAGGGTCTTGCTCCATCTTCTTGTACTCTTCCCTGTAATGTTTAGCTATTTCTTTTCTCAGCAATTTATTAGTTTTCATTAATACTTGCCATTTTTCTCTAAGCAGTTGCATGTGTCCTTCACCAAGATACTCCTCTAACCAAGCTGTAAACTCAAGAGGGTTAGCAGTAAACTTCATGTGGCAGTAATGGCACAAACAAACAGCATTATCCATCGACCATCTTACAGATTTAGCCGCCCTTCCGTAGATATGGGCGCACTCTTTTCTGCCATCGACCTTGCCGCAACTTTCGCAAACGTGGTCTGCTTTTTTCCTAACAACATCACTAAACCACTTATCAGCCGCGTCTCTCTTTATTGCCACTCTCAAACTCCTTATTAGGAAATGCCACATGAAGTTTATACTTCTCAGCCAAATGGCGAATTATTGTTTCTGCTACTTGCGGCACTTCATTAGTGCTTAGCTGTCTGCTACTTTCATCCTTGTCTGGAAACATAGCTCTTTGGACTGTCATCCATATCAAATCCATCACGCTTCTTTCTGTCCAAGGGCATTCTATATCCTTGCTCAGCACTGGACTGCTAACAATACAGGGGTATCCCGCATCATTACACCTTTTTGCTATCTCTCTACAAAATTGCCACAGAGCATTGTTTTGTTTTATGCTTCTTGGCTTACCTAATTGGTACTCAAATGTAATGTATTTATGCTTTTCATACATTTGCTGTACAAACTCAGTGTACATTGATAGCTTTTTTGGGCAGTTGACTGTCCATGCAGAACCATTCATAGGCACATCCTTAAATATTTATTCATCATCTTCTCAGATTCAGTCTCACATCTATCAGGTATGACAACAGCACCACTGTAATTAGTGCCATCTGCCCTGCAAAATGGTTTTCTTTTGGGTGCAATTACCTGATCTGTAATGACCTTGCCCTCAATATGTCCCATTCTAGTTCTTAATGTGGCAATGGCAATACCAGTTTTTTCTGCTAACTCACGATATGTGTATGAATTACCTTTAATAAACTTGTCAGTAGTAGTGCCTACAAACTTATACAGATTTTCACCGCCATGTTTTTTTCTATTCATTATCAATTCTCCATGTAGTATTCAGCAATTGAGCAGTTTTCATCAAATCTATTAGCTACAGTAATAGTATTCTTTTTAACCTCATGCCCATCACACTTTAACTCATAGACCCTTGCCGCTAATCTGGTTATACCTAACTCTTTAAAGGCATTAAGGGTGGTAATTGTTTTGCCGCTTTCAAGATACTCTAAAACTCTTTTTGCTTGTGTCATATATTACTCCTAGTTTGCCCATGATCTATCAGTTAACGCAACTTCAATATCGCGCTTCTTGATTTGCTCTGGGCGGGTTTGTGTAGTTTTTACTACCTGTTGCTCAACTTCATCTTCCCATCTTGCATTGTTCAGATAGGTTGACGCATGCGGGATAAATGTTTTGTTAGAATCGCTCCATTCACCATACTTAATTCTGGTGGCAATGTTTTCTGCTATCATCTTAACAGTATCGTCATTAAGATTAAGTTTATCCCATGATTTCCTAGCTTGTGCCTTGCCAACCTTTCTTGGGTATACAGTCCAGAATGATTCAAAATGATCTATATTATTAACTGTAATATTAGATGTATTATTAACTGTATTATTATCCTTAACAATTTTGCCTATACCCTCTTGATCGTTTTGCATAGGGGTATTAACATTTTCGCCTATACCCTCTTGGCATAATCGTATATACCTATTGAGTATTTGGTTAGTACCTTCCTTGTATTGCATCTCTACAGATACATAGCCCCTATCTTTAAGGTTGCCTATCCATCTGCTTACAGTAACCTTATCTACCTTATAAAGCTCCGCAAAATAATTATTACTAGCCCAACAATAACCTTTCTCGTTACATAAGGCAGTGATTTCGCCATATAAAAGTTTAGCATTAGCGTTTAACTTTTCATCATACCTAACACTGGCAGGTATGATTGCATAATAACCTTTATCCATGTTCGCCCGCCCTTATAAACTCACTGACTGGTATTTGAAATAGATCAGACAACGCAACCAAGGTAGCACAACTAGGCTCTCGGTGATTATTTCTTATTAAACTGATTGTTGCAGGTGATAATCCGCCCTCTCTAGCAATATCTGCTTGGCTCATGCAATGGGCTTTCATAAAATGGTCTAGCGATTTATTAATATCCATGTGGACTCCTTAGTGATTTGCTTAGATAGTAAATGAATGTAAACTAAAATGCAAATAATAATTGACACTGGTTAAAGAACAGACTAATATTATATCTCACAAATACACAAAAGAGGTTGTTATGACTCCACTTATATTCCAAGAGTATGATTTTAAAAAGGCTGAAACGCAGTTTCCGACCATAAATAAAAATTCTGACGATATCGAAGTTGAAGCAGTAGCTTGGATTTATGCGTTAGATATATTAAACAACGATGCTTTGCTGTTACAAGAGGCAATAATTGGCGAACACATGGAATCTGTAAAAGATATGGATGTTTATCACCAGAGAATATTGCGGGCAGTAGAGCAAAATGATTACGAAAAAATAGGAAAGGTTGTAGATGAGGGTATTGGTGTAATTAAGGATAGGATTGTTGATTACATAGAACACCATCAAGAGCAAATGGATTATAGATATGTCTGATTTAAACAATATGAGCGACTATGATCGCGGTGAGTATGATTGCATTCATGGGCATCCCGCCAGAGAATGCGAAAACGAAAACTATTACTATGGTTATGGCGATGCGTATGCCAAAGAGCAGTGCAGACCTTATTATAGTGATGAGCAAATGTTAAATATTATGAGGAGTGAAAAATGAGTAGTGTTTGGAATGTGTTATCTGCTATTGATGTATCAAAGCATATAGAGAAAAAGGGGCAGTTGAGCTATCTGTCTTGGGCTTACGCTTGGGGGGTGCTGATGAAGCATTACCCTGAAGCTAGTTACTGTTATTTTGAGCCTAATGTAGACCCTAATGGCACTGTAGAGGTAGAAGTAGAGCTAACCATAGAGGGTATTACTAGGCGTATGTGGCTACCTGTAATGGATAATAGAAATAAAGCAGTAGTAAACCCTTCATCAAGAGATGTTAGTGACGCTAGGATGCGATGCTTAGTTAAGTGTATTGCTATGTTTGGTCTGGGGCATTACATTTATGCAGGGGAAGACTTGCCGCTAGCCGTTTTAGATGCACCTATAACTGAAATACAATCTGCAAAGTTAAAGAAGATGCTTGAAGAGACGCAAAGCGATGTTAAAAAGTTCTGTCAGGTATTTAATGCTAAATCGGTAGATGAGTTATCGGTAGCTCAGTATGATAGGGCTGTTGCAATGTTGGAGAAGAAACGTGCAAATTCTAAAAGCTGAGCAGGGTACTCAGGAATGGTTAGACGCTAGGTTAGGCAGACCAAGTGCCAGTCAGTTTAGCAAGTTAGTCACTACGGCAGGGAAGCCTAGTGCATCTGCTGATGATTATATTAGTGAGATGATAGCTGAAAGGATCACTGGAGAGCGCGAACCAATCTATGTAAATGAATGGATGCAGAGAGGAACGGAGCTAGAGCCTAGAGCTAGAGAAACGTATGAGTTTATGTACGATGTTGACGTACAAGAAGTAGGCTTTATACTGGATGACTCAGGAGAGTTTGGCTGTAGCCCTGATGGATTGATTGGTGAAGATGGTGGGGTAGAGTTTAAATGCCCCGCGCCAAAGAACCATATAGCATGGAGTAGAAAGGGGAAATGCCCAAGTAAACACTATGCTCAGGTACAGGGCTGTTTGTATATTACAGGCAGAAAATGGTGGGATTTTATGTCATACCACCCTGATATGAAGCCCTTTATTGTAAGGGTAGAGCGCGATGAGGAATTTATCGCAAAACTGGCAGAGCAAATTAGCTTAGCCGTAGAGGAAATAAAATCAGAAGTGGAGAATTTGAAATGAGTAATAAAATAGGTATTGCAGTAAGTATTGATGTGACTAAGATAGATAAGTCACGCTTGAAAGAAGTAACAAAAAAGGATGGATCAGTAGCAAAGTATCTAAACCTGACTACCTTTATTAATCCTAGTGAAGAAGATCAATATGGCAATCATGGCTTTATTGCACAATCTCAAGAGAAAGAAGAGAGAGAATCAGGTGCAGAGCGACCACCGATTTTAGGTAACTGTAAGGTTATCTATGTAGAGGGCGGACAACCCGCAAAGCAAGATGACTTTTTATCTGAAGACGTACCATTTTAAGGGGTAATTTATGGCTAAGAAAGACGTTAAAAAAGCAATCAAAGATGCTCACAAGCAGGCTGATAAAGCCATTGATGATGCTCAAGAAGACTTGGGCAAAGTGTTTAGTTGGTTGCATGCAAGTAGATCATTCACAAACGCGGAATTATTGGTTATTTCAGTTGGTGTAATAGCCACTGTAGCAACCGCATTACTCCTCTAGTCAAGGCGCAAGCCTGTGTATCTGGAGTGGTTCACCAGAGGCTAAAACGAACCATTACATTTTGGTATATAATATATAAAAAAACAGCATTAGAATTTAAACATTGGAATCACTATAATACGCCCGCGAGGTAAGAGAATGACCAAGCATCTTGTAATACCTGATACCCAAGTTAAACCTAACCAACCTATTGACCATCTAAGATGGGCAGGACTGTATGCTGTTGACAAAAAACCAGATGTTATCGTTCATTTGGGCGACCACTTTGATATGCCAAGCCTCTCACGCTTTGATGTCGGGTCGCGCTCATTTGCAGGTAGAAGATACACCGCAGATATTGAGTCAGGCATCAGGGCAATGGAAGCCTTTATCGACCCCATCAGGCAGGAACAGAAAAGACTCATTAAAAATAAGCAAAAGCAATGGAATCCAAGACTGGTCTACACTCTCGGAAACCATGAACAAAGAATTGAAAGAGCTATTGAAGCCGATGAAAAACTTGAGGGATTAATATCCTATGATGACTTCAAGTTAGATGAGTTTGGTTTTGAGGTTTATGACTTTCTTGATGTAGCAGTTGTAGATGGGATAGCCTACTCTCATTACTTTACTTCAGGCGTGATGGGCAGACCTTGTAGCTCGGCTAAGGCAATGCTATCCAAAAAATATATGAGTTGTGTATGCGGGCATATTCAAGACAGAGATATAGCCTATGGCAGAAGAGCTGATGGCAAAAATATGCTTGGATTATTCTCTGGTATTTTTTACCAACACGATGAATCGTACCTTACACCGCAAACCAATGGCAGTTGGCGGGGAATTTGGATGTTGAATCAGGTAGAAGATGGAAGTTGTGATGAATTGCCTGTATCAATGGAATATCTAAGAAATAAATACTCTGAGAGCTAATATAAGCCATTCTCAGGGCTTTTCTCTTACTAGGTAGGGTGATTGTATAGGGTAAAAAAAGGGAGCTTAGAAGCTCCCCTAGGTAGGTTTAAAATTAGGCGGCTTTTCTAGCTTTTTTAACTGCCTCTAGTTTTTTGTGCCATGTATACCATTTATCCCTTGCGGCATTTACTTCTTCATCCTGAAATAAAATATCATCCCATCTTTTTTTCTCCGCCTTGGTGAAGCATTCCCGCATTAATTTACTAACTACAATTTGTTGAGCTAGCTCCTCATCAAATCGCGTATGCCAAATTTCAGACTCATCGTCTATTAAATAGATTTCATAGCGGGTGACTTCTGCGGCACTCTCCCAGTCAGACAGAAGCATGGTTTTATAAATATCGATCTTTTTCATTTTCTAAACTCCTAAAAAGTAGCAGGTGATTAAGATAGTCCCACTGGCAACCAGTAGGACTCCTGTTATAAATTCGACCGCATCAAGAAATTTATTTTTTCTCTCTTGGGCGGCAAATCTTTTTTGAGCTAAATATCTAGCGGCTCTCGCGTTTCTCTCATTCAAAGTCATAATCTGACTCCCTATGTAATGCGTAATCTTTTATTTCTTCCAGTAGATTATCCAAACGCTGTTCAAAAGCAAAAATTTCTTCCGCCCATACTGGATGATTATTTTGATCTAGGTTTTTTCTGATCACTTCAAAATGGCAAGACGCATGCCACAGCGCGCCTTCTATATCGTTTGATCTTAATTCGTCCCTGAGATCGCATATAAGTTTTATATTCATAATATTATTTCCTAGTAAATTATTGTTTGGGTCTTACTACGCCCTTGCGGGCGTTTCGATTGATCCCCATCAATCTCATCAGGTAAGTTTATGCGGCTTGTTGAATCTCCATTTCTGAATTTTCCATCATATAGGTTACTGCCTTGGATGCTAGACTAGCGGCTTTTACTAAGTGTTTAGGGTCTTCCTTTAGGACCTTTAACCAATTGGCAATGTAGTTTTCATGCTGTAGCCCTTCATATGGAACGCCCAAAAGATTGCCGCCCATAGCCGCACCAAGCTCCGCAACCAACTCTTCGAAGGCGTAAGCGGTAGAGCCAAACCCAGAGAGCCTTTTTAATCTATCTAGGCGGTCTTTGTGTCCAGTCCAATGGGTTAGCTCATGGAGTAAAGTTGCATCATGGTTAGCAACGTCATTAAAAGCATCAACACTGGGCATTTTGATTAAATCAATAGAAGGAATGAAACAGGCGCGATCACCACCATAATCTACAGTTGCACCAAGGCGATCTGCTAATTCATTAGCTAGCCCTTCGCCCTTTTCTGGGGGCTTGTATTCCTTTAATCCTTCTAGCCCTTCAATCTGGGCAACATTCCAGACCGCGAAACATTTATTGATAAAACCCATTTTATCTTCTTGGGTCTTTTTGTCTTTATAGACTGAGCGCGATATAAACCAGACATATTCGCAACCACCATTAGGATCAGTTTTCTTGGGTACTTTACCGCCCAAGGCAGTAGCCTGTTTATAGGTAAGCCATCCATTGCAACCAAATTTCTCAGATTTGAACATTAAATTCATCCAGTTAATCCCTGAATATGGTCGACCAGTGCTAGCGTTATGCGGTACAGAGCCATCCGCCAATGTGGACCAAGGCTTTTTCCAATTTTCTGCATGTTCCAAATTCGCAATGATGCGACTGGTTACGTCTTCGAACATTTCTTCATATTTCTTCATTGTTGTTTCTCCTATCCTAGTAAAATAATATCCAAGGCGTTATATCCTTGGATTGTTAGTGTTTGGTCTGTATCTAAGCACAAACCAGTAAAATCAGAATCCAGATCAGTGCCAGCCGCAACAAATACGCGAAGCTCCGCATCTGGGAAGACAATCAAATAATCATTTCCAAAACCATCCATAAATACAACCCTTTATTAAGTAAGTGAGGTATTAATATATATTGTTTACAAGTGTTAATCAACATAAACCATCTACTGCTATTTAATAGGGGGGGGAAATAAAGACCTAATTATGTTAAAATTAGCGAATATAAAACTGATATAAATCAATTAGAAGGGGAATAAATAATGGCTAAACGTGGCAGACCTAAAGGTTCAGGCAATCGCCCATTAAAAAGACTACTTCATGAAAGGCTAGCGGAGAAATACCCTGATTATGATCCAGTGCTAGACCTAGTAGATAGTTGCATCAAGATTAAACAACTGGCAGAGGCTACTGGGGAGCTGTCAGACCTTCGAGCGGCAGTAGATAGTACAGAGAAGTTATGCCAGTACTTACAACCCAAGCTTCGAGCAGTAGAGCATTCAGGCAATAATGAGCTTACTGTTTCAATACAAAGAAAATCTTTTGCGGGCTTGCCGCCAGTAGAGGATGAATAGGGCGGCTGGTCCTTTTACCCTGCCTTGGGCGTGATCGCATAAAAAAAGTGCTAACATGGCAGCTACCCCCCATCCCGAAGCGCGGTGGTCTGTATATATATATGTACCGCTCAAAAAAAAATTGAGGTAATATGAAGGTTATACCCATACGCCCAAAGAAGAAAGACCCATTAGAGCCACCAGAAAGCGATATGGGCGATGTTATCGTTATACACATAGTAGAGGGGCAGGTAGAGGTCACAAGTACCTTAGAAGACGAAAGAACTGTATTCTATATTGACCTTTGTAAACAGATAATATTGAGAGACACCTTGGAAGGCTATAATGGTTACGATTGAGACTGATGAGTATGTAAGTGATACTGTGCTAGAGTTGATTCAAAACTTTGCAGATGCTTTAATAGACAAAGATGAAATGTTAATGCGCGAGATATTAGACATTGTGTATGACAGAATAGAAACAGACTTTGTAGATGAGGATGATTATGAGTCACTTACATAAATTAAGTAAAGAAACCAGAGATAGACACTTCCCTGAATTGAATGGTGGCAAGGGTAGTAAGCGTAGAACTTCTACTGCTGAGTCAAAAAAAAGATACGAAGATAATTACGACAAAATATTCGGCAAGAAAAAATGACGATTAAGTACATTCATGTCAATCAGCACAAAATACGCTCAAACAAAAAGAACAATGAAAATGAGCCTGTATTAACTGTCAAAGAGGGCAAGAAAAACACTTATGGTCATGCTGTGCAAATACATGGTGCTAGTGAAATTATATATGGCGGTAACGACAAGCCTATACTGTCGTGTGGGGCTAGAGTAGTTATAAAGACTGAAGCGGATATTACTATCAAATGACACAAATTGTATACGATTTATGCCCACAAGGGCAAGTGCTACAAGACTTTTCTGATTGTCGTGCTAGAAACTCCTTTATTATGGGTCCGTTAGGTTCAGGCAAAACAGTACAATGTATACTTAAACTGTTTGACTTGATGTGCGAACAAGAACCTGTGTCTGACCCTGAGCATAAAAACTATGGCGTAAGATTGTCGCGTGTTATTGCGGCTCGTAACACCTATTCTGAACTGTTTTCTACAACCATTAAAGACTGGTTAGAAATACATGGTGAGCTTGGCGACTTCAAGCAGGGCAACAAAGAACCCCCTACACACTTTATAAGATTTAAACTTGATGATGGTACTAGAGTAGAGTGCGATGTTGTTTTTATCGCCTTTGACAGACCTGAACACGTTAAAAAAGCAAGGGGTATCCAGACTACTTGGGTATGGTTAAACGAGACTAAAGAGCATTCTAAGGCTGTTTTAGACATGTTAGACTTACGTCATGGTCGTTACCCCTCTCCTAAAGAAGGTGTGCGTCCTACGCATCATGGAATGCTCGGTGACTCTAACGCCCCTGATGAAGACCACTGGTATTTTAAACTTGCTGAAATAGAACGTCCTGATGACTGGTCATTTTTTAGGCAGGCAGGCGGTGTATATAAAGATGGCGAAGACTGGAAGGTTAACCCTGTTGCAGAAAATATAAATAACTTGCCCGATGGTTATTACGAACGCGGGCTTAATGGTAAAACAAACGACTGGATAAAGGTAAATTTAGCTAATGAATATGGGTTTGTATCAAATGGTAAGCCTGTGCATCCTATGTACACTGATAGCGTCCACTGTCAACACATGGATAAGTTTAAGCCATCCCATGATTACCCTATAATTTTAGGTATGGACTTTGGGCGTACACCTGCGTGTGCCTTTATACAACGAACTGCTGTAGGCAGATGCCTCCATCTCC
>Ga0181380_1000623_pt1 | contig 15738 bp, 10 predicted proteins | sample 3SPOviralmetaG_FD_130116 | JGI IMG/M metagenome (GOLD analysis project Ga0181380, IMG submission 130116) | Marine viral communities from the oligotrophic San Pedro Time Series (SPOT) site, San Pedro Channel, CA, USA - 3 SPOT_SRF_2009-08-19 | ecosystem: Environmental > Aquatic > Marine > Strait... | reverse complement strand
GTTTTCCGTTTTGTGATATAACGTTATCACTCAGCATCTTGTTCCAGCACTTGTCGGCAGAGCAAGAATGTACTAATGTACCTCAAGTTTATCTATGTATATGCTCTATAGTACCTACCAAAGGGCTGATAGGTACTAACAACATACTGTTTAGTATGCAGCCTCTGACTCCATAACTTCAACATTATTTTCTACAGATACAACTTCTGTCTTAGGTCCACTATAATATAGTGAAGTAGGACTTTGGTTATGTAACTCAAGTAGCTCTTTATCTATAGCATATCTTTTGTCTAACAAATCCTTAACTTGTGGATTCGTTTTATCCAAGTGTAACCACATAGTAGTAGTAGCTTTCTTGGTTTTGCTATATCTAGGCATAGCTGCTTGTAATCTATCCTCGAACTTTAGTTCTCGTCCAGATACTCCGCATATAGGTGTTACCCATTCTTTATTTGACATATTAACTCCTTTCTAATTATTGTTAATTGTTTAACATGTCTGATATACATATAGTATATCCAGAAGTCTTACCGACCTCCAGAGGTCGGAAGGGAAGACTTCAAGATATCTATAGGATTAATGTATGTTACATTTAGTAGTAACACATTCACAGTTACCTCTGTCTGCTATCCAAGCATCACAATCGTAACATACACCATTAATTAAATCGTGAACATATTCGCCACAGTCAAAACATTTACCCATTATAATTACCTTTCTTCGAGACGTTCTCGACTACTTTGTAGTCGGGAGAGAACGTATCATAGTTCATAGTATTGTATAGGAAATCATTAGGCAGTAAGGGAACTTAAATAGACTACATACTGTTTTATTTAACTGTATATACTAAGTATCTTACCTGACTTCCAGAGGTCTGGAAGGTAAGATACAGTATATAAGAAATTTAGTAGGTTAATTGTTTTATTGTTCATAGTATAGTCTTTGACTACCATATGTTAACCAAGCCTCTCTATATATAGTACGTATGTCTAGAAATATATGCTGGTAATTCTTTAAAGAAACCCCAGTAAGTACGGGCGTTAGCGGGCATTAGGGGTAGATGTTTGACCTAACATGTTCTAAAGTCCTTGGGTACTGCCTTTGTCTTTCTAGTGTACTGTCTCGCCAGTCAGCAGCTTTCCGCATCCCGATTGCAACTTCACCTGTAACAAAATACTTGTGTTAAGTGTTTGTAATTAACACGACTATACCATATAATTCTCACTATACAAACATCTAGAGGAAGATAGTTAAATGTCACAAAATGTAATCTGTATAGCAGAGGGTTGTAGGAAAAAATTAACAGGAAAACAACGTAAATTTCACTCTACTACCTGTCAAAAAAGACAATTTGCTAGAGATAAAAGACACAACACAAAAGCTGACATAAAACCTATTAATATAGAACGTAAGTCTGACGATGGCGATTATGCTAGTGTTAGAAGGGGTCAATATTACCGAGCTTTTGTAAGCGAAGGAATAGCTGACCAGGTTGCAACAGGCGATATGACGGTAGCTGACGCAGCTTCCCTTCTCGGTTGCACGTCTGCTACTGTCTCTCGCATGCTCGCTGCCTACAAGATAGACAGTAGAAACTCTATAGCTGCAGAAGATTGGGAACTATCAACCGAAGCTAAGGATGCATTAGAAAATTTCGCTATCTTCCGACAAAAATACTTTCGAACCGAACTAGGTATGCAGTATGACACCGCTCCTTTTCACACTAACTGGATAAATAACATTATAGATAGCATAGATAACGGTAAAGAGTTACTTATCTTAAGCCCCCCTAGACATGGAAAGACAGAACTGTTAATACATTTTGCTGTGTATCAGATATGCAAGAATCCAAACACACGTATCATGTGGGTAGGTGGGAACGAAGATATAGCTAAGAATGCCCTTAGCGCAGTCCTAGACGTGCTTGACACGAACGAAGAACTAAGAGATGCATATTGTGTACCAGGTACATCTTTTAAGCCAGATAACCGCTCTGGTAAGAACTGGTCACAAAATCAGTTTACTGTAGGTACTCGTACTGTTGCAGGTATTAAGTCACCGACAATGGTAGCTGTAGGTAAGGGTGGAAAGATTCTATCACGTGACTGTGACATAATAATTGCTGATGACATTGAGGACCATCAAACTACTATGCAACCAGGTGCAAGAGAATCTACTAGACAATGGTGGACTACTACCCTATCAAGTCGTAAAGAAGAACACACAGCTGTAATTGTTATTGGGTCAAGACAGCACCCTGATGATTTATATAATCATTTATTAGAATCAGATAACTTTACAACAATAGTAGAAACAGCACACGCTATAGATTGTCAAATACCAGAACATGATGAAGCAGACCATATTGATTGTATGTTGTGGTCTAACAAACGTTCTTTTAAATGGTTAATGTCTAGGTTGCATTCTGCTGAATCAACAGGTGGTAGGCAGACATTCGAGATGGTGTATTACAACCAAGCTTATGTAGAAGGTACACAAATATTTACTATGAATATTATTGACCAATGTATGCGTGCAGATATGGTTATGGGACAAAAGTATAATAACTTGTACTTAGTAGCAGGACTTGACCCTGCATCATCTGGATACCAAGCATCTGTATTATGGGGAATAGACCAATACAGAGCTGAGTTATACTTAATAGATTTAGAGAATAGACGCGGTGGGGGAGTGAGAGCAGCCTTAGACCAAATGGCTGACTGGTTACACAAGTATGATTGCAGACATTGGATAGTAGAAGAAAACGGTTTCCAATCTGCAATAAGACAAGATGCAGGTATAAAAGAATTTACACTACGTAGTGGTATTACTATACAAGGACACCTAACAGGTAAAAACAAACATGACCCACTATATGGTGTAGGTGCAATGGCAGATTTATTTGAAAATAGAAAAATACATCTACCTACTGGCGATGGAGAATCTAACGCAAAGGTACAGAAATATCGTCAACAACTGTTATACTTTGATGGAAAACCTGTTTCAAAGCGGAACAAGGAAAAAACTGATATAGTTATGGCTAGTTGGTTTCCGATGAAGGTTTTTAGGCGTATGCAAAAAGAGCATGCTGCTGACATAGGATTGGATTACAACCCTAGTTATGGAGAATATAAGATGACCGATATGAATGACGCACCATGGGGATAGAAAACTTAGACATTAAATCTTATAAAGAGATTGTTAGAAATGCTTCCGAGTTAACTTCAGGAAAGTTAGTACAAGAACGACAAGTTTCTAAAGCTAGAATAAAAGCTATTTTAAATGGTGGTGCAGATGGTATTAAAGCATTACTAGGTAATACAATGGAAACCTCTGATGCTGATTTACTACCAGCTCCAAACATGTTGCAGTCTGGTATAGACAGACTTGCACAAAAAATTTCAGGTATACCTCAAGTACGAGTAGATGTACCTAACGACAATGATTCTACTAGAAGTAAAATGCGTGCTGACAAACTAGAACGTATTGTTACTAACTATGATGACAAACAAAATCTTAACTTACAATTAGCACAAGCATCTAGGTGGTTACCTGGATATGGTTTTTGTGCTTGGGTTATAACAACTAAAAGAGATGTTAATGGATTTATATATCCATCAGCAGAACTACGTGACCCTTATGATACATTCCCAGGAAACTTTGGACCTGACCAACAACCAAGAGAAATGGCTGTAGTAAGACGTGTACCTAGATACAAGCTTGCACAAATCTATCCAGAGTTTGCTAATGAAATATTAAAAGTAGATGAAGACGATACAGCAGATAATAATTACTCAGAAACCTCTACTCCTTTTATGTCTTACGAAAATAACAGAGAACAAGGTTGGGAAGATAACACATACTCTGGTGTAAGAATTATTGAATATTATGACATGGGCGGTACTTATGTAGTATTTCCAGAACGTAATATGATTCTTGACTTTATACCAAACGTATTATCTACACCACCGTTTGTGTTTATGAAACGTATATCTTTTGACCATCTAAAAGGACAGTATGACCATGTAATTGGTTTAATGTCTATGATGGCAAAAATTAATATTATGTCTTCGATAGCCATGGAAGATGCAGTATTTACAGAAACTAACATATCAGGAGAAATAGAATCCGGACAGTATAGAAAAGGTAGATTTGCGGTAAACTATTTAGCTCCTGGTACACAAGTTTCTAAACCAATGAACAACATGCCGTATCAGTTGTTCCAACAAGTAGATAGATTAGAACGACAGTTACGTATGGTTGGTGGATATCCAGTTACTGATGATTCACAGTCACCTAACTCTTTTGTTACTGGTGCAGGATTATCAGAACTTAACTCCACTATGTCATTAATGATTAATGAATATAGAGAAATTGTTAAACAAGCATTAGAAGACATGGACTCTAAGAGATTAGAACTTGATGTAGTCTTATCTTACTCCCAAGGTATAGCAAAAAAACCTATGGCAGGTTTCCTTAAAGGTTCTGCGTTTAGTGAAAACTATAAACCTTTAGCAGATATTGCTGGTGATTATAATACCAGACGTATCTATGGTGTTATGGCTGGATTTGATGAACCACAAAAAATTGTAACTGGTTTGCAATTGTTACAAGCAGGTGTTATAGACGTAGAAACTTTACAAGATAACATTGATGGTTTAGAAAACATAGCCAAAGTACAGGAACGTATTAGAAAAAATAAAGCAGAAGGTGTTTTGTTTGATTCAATACTAGCTAGGTCATCACAAGGTGACCCTGCAGCAACAATGGCAGCTATTGCTATTTATGAGTATCCGAATGAAGTTACTGAAATTATGAAACAGTTCTATACTCCTGAAGAACCACAGATGTCTCCTGAACAAGAAGCTTTAATTCAACAACAGATGGCACAAGCGATGGGAGGACAAGGTGGACCGCCAACAATGGCACAAGCATTTGGAATGTAATATGGATGAATTTGTAGAAACAGAGTTTTGGGATATGGTTTATAACGAATATGGTGTTATGGACGAAATGGATATCCTGTCAGAAAACATAACAGAAATTATTACACCTAGTGTAGGAATTATTATTTTAATAACAAAGGATTTTCATAATGGCAAAGAATCGTAGAGGCGGGTATAGACAACCTAAAGACCCAGCACCAGTAGCTACACCTGATAGAAATAGAACTGATGGTGGTGCAGGTAGTAAAACACAACCTTTAAGAAGAATGCCTGATGTTGCATATGGAGAACAACAAGATTTAATGCAACAACAACAGATTGCACCTTTACCTGTAGCTAATCAACCTATGATTGCACCTAATATTTTTGCACCTACTGAACGTCCTGGAGAACCAGGTACTCAAGGTGTACCAATAGGACCAGGTACAGGTCCAACTAAGATACAAGACAACACAGATACAATTTTACAAGCTCTATATGAAGTTAATCCATCACCTGTTATATTAGAAATAATTAATAATAGGCAGGGTTAATGGGTTTTATTCTATATGACCGTAATGAATATTACGATATACTTCGTGGCGCTAATCAAGATTCTTTACAATCAGGACAATACAAGTCTGCGTTAAACAATAACCAACAAATTACTAAAGATATAGAAACATATGCAGAAAGATTCCCTGAGTTACCTGCTGATGTATCTGCTGGTCTAGCTATTGCTGGTGTACCACCAGATTATGCAGCTGTAAAAGAAATAGCACAAGATATTTCTAATAACAAAGTTAAAGCTACAGCAGGTCTATGGAACGAATTACAAGAAAAGTATCGCTATGAGCATACTGAAAACAATATGAAGATGTCTATAGGTGATTTATTAACAGGTGGTCTTATGCCAGGTGGAGCTAAACCAGGTGATGTTCAATACGGTGTATGGGCATTTGCTGCTTTAGATGCATTATTTCAAACTGTAGGTCCTTCTGGTAAATGGTCAGTGTTATCTTCTGTAGTTAACGCTGTTACTCCAGGACAACCTATGGTAGTAGGTAGGTCACAAGCATACTTAAGAGATTTAAAACAATACGATAACTTACTTAAAAAAGGTTATACCCCACAAAAAGCACAAAGCATGTTGCAAATAGACCTAAGTCAAACTTCTATAGAGAATTTAGGTAAAGATGGTGATGGTGTAGATAACATAAAGAAACACATAGATATGTTACAAGAAGCTCACGATATGGGTGGTGAACCAATATTAGCTAACATGTGGAGAAATGTAGTACAAGGTAAACCACTGAACTTTGATAGAGCTACAAAAATATCTATGGAGTCTGTTAAAGCAGAAAATACACCTTACTATAAAGATTTAACAGAAAACTATGGTATGACACCAGAAACTGCTAGAGCTTTTATATATGAAAATATAGGTGAACCATTAAAAGAATATGATGAAAATGGTGAAATACATTACACATCTGCGTATAACCCTAACAAAGTTAACTTCTATGCAGGTAGACGTAAACAAAAGTATTTCTGGGCAGGACAAGACGAACAAGATTTCTATAGACCTGAATGGGCAAACAAAGATATATTGCTTGAATACTCACCAGGTAAGATAACTGCATCAGAATTTTATGAACCAGGCTCAAGAGCGTTTGATTTGTTATCTGGTGGTCTTGATGCATTTTATCAGATAGGTCCTGAAGTATTAGCAGGTAAAGGTATTAGAGGCGTAAAGAATTTAAATAAAGGTTTACGTGGTGTAAACAAAGCATTTGACTTGTTTGACAATGGTAAGCTAGCTAAGTCAGGTAAAACAGTTAAGATATCTCCTAGAGCGCAAGCTGATGACATACTTCGTACTGTAGGAGATGAAATAGATGGACAAACAGGTAAAGGAGATATTAATAAATATCTAGATAGTAATGGTAGATTTATTAAAGATAAAGAATATCGCAAAGACTTTACTTCTACTAGAAAAGCTTTAAAGAAACTTAAAAAAGAAAACACACTATTTGGTAGAGTACCTAGATTTTTTCAAACAACACAAGATGAAATACTCAATCAACCTACTAATGTTGCATTTTTTAAAACACTCGCTGACACAGGACCAGAGCAATTAGCTTATATACAAACAAATCCTATAACTAGAAACTTACCTGGAGAAATACAACAAGCTATTACAAAAGAAGATGACTGGTTAAAGATACAAGATTTGTACAGTCAAATGATTGGTAAGTCAGGATTTCAAATAACTAATAAAGCTGGACAAGCTGTACCTTATACATTGCCTGGTAGAGCTTTACCTAAGACAGGTTCATTAGCAACTAACAGATTATTACAAAAAACTGGTATTAATCCTAATGCTGCTTATAGAACATTTGGTAGCTGGGCTGGAGAAAAAGCTAGAACAGTAAAAAATGTAGTACCTACACTTAGTCGCTATAAAGCTACACGTTTACTTAGAGTAGAAGACTCTGTAGATGAAGTAGTAGACACTATGGATAGTGTAGGCAAAACTTATCTTGCACGTAAAGCAGACCAAGGTGTTATGAGTTATACAGAACAATTAGCAGAAGGTATAGAGTTACCTGCATTTGAAAGATACTTAGGTTTTAGTTCTAACTTTAATGCTAGCTATAACCCTTGGTTTAGAAAAACATTAGGTGTAGTTCCTGAAATGGGTATACCTCTTAATAACATTGAAGTAGGTTACAGACAACTTGGTTCACATTTACAAATTAATGGTTATGACCCAGGAGAAGCATCTAAAATATTAAATAACTTTTTAGATATAGACCCTGGTGATAAAACAGCTATTAGAAAATTTGCTAGTGAACAATCAAGTCGTGACATAGAACTTGTTAAAGCTAGAGATGGTAACTGGATATATGTTGCAGAAGCAGCACAAGAAATGTTTTCTGGACAAGATAAAATGAAAATATATGCAACTGGTAAAAATAATAAAATACTTCCTAACTTAGGTTCTAACTATAAAGGTTATGAAATAGATGAACTAGGTAATGCTGTTAATGATAAAGGTGAACTAATAACTACTATGACAGCTTCATTGTTTGATGAAATGCAAGATAACATTGCACCGTTACTTGACTATAGATTGCTTAATAAAGCTATGGGTAAAATGTTTAAGCCTTATGAAAAAGTTGGTGAAGGCAATTTTGTTAAATCAAGTTTTAGACATGACATGGGACAATGGACAAAATATCATGCACCTTGGGTAAAAGATTCTAAGAACGCTGTTAATCCATTTGAACCAGGAGTTATATCAGTTAAAAGATTAGAGAACAATATGTTTAGTAATCTTGCAAACTTTTATACAAGAAACATATTTAAACCTTTTGTATTAATGAGAGCTGCATTTTTTACACGTGTATTTATGGAAGAACAAGCACGTATGGCTGTAAAAGGTTTATCTGGTATATACAATAAACCAGTTAGTTATTTGCAATGGTTAGCTGCACACAATCCTAATTCTCGTGTAGGTAAAATATTAGAAAAAATGCCATTGTCTAAATACGAAGCTGCTAAATATAATGAAGATGCAGTAGATTTTCTTATGCAAGAAGAAGTTATTGAAGCAATGCAAAAAACTTATAATGTTTCTGACATAGGTCCAGCAGCTAGAAAGAAAAATAAATATCTAGAATATATGGGTAAACAAAAATCAGAAATGAATATAGCTGAAATAGGTGAATCTATATATGCTGAACTAAGACATTTACGTAATGACCCATTGTCACAAAAAGTAGCACAGTTTGGTTATGGCTCAGAAGAATTAAATAAATGGATGATTAGTCCAGCAGGTAGAGAAGCTAGAATAATGCTTGTTAGTAAAGGTGGTAACAAATGGTCAGAGATAATTAAAGATGGTTCTGATACACTTGACCAACATTTACAGTTTTTAGAATCTAGAATACGCATATCTACTGGTGGAGAAATAATTAATGGTAAAGATATTGTTAAACAACTTAATGGAACATACAAATATCAAATAAGACCTAATACAAATACAGGTAATGCTTCTATTAGAAAAATGATTGCAGAAGGTAAATTAAATAAATTTGGTACTGATGGAACTGGTAAAAAAGAGACTATCGAATTTTTTAGTAATGAAGCTAATCTTGTAAAAGAATTTAAAAAGAAAAAAGTTGTTGATGAACTACAAAAATATTATAACAAAGAAGATGGTATTGACCCTGGAACTATGACTGTTGTCAGAAACACTGCAGAAGAAAATACAAAACAAGGTTTCTTAGGACAGTTTGAAGATGGTATGGAAATATTTTATCAAAAAGCATTTGATATGTTAATGACTAAACCAATAGGTACTTTAAATAGGTCAACAACATTTAAACAATTTAGATGGATGTTTATTGGTGAACGCTTTGAAGACTTTAGTACTGGACTTAGAACTAAATTTATTAAAGAAGCTGTTGACTCTGGTGTACCACAATCAGTTATACAAGAGTTACGTGGCTTTAATAAGATATACAAACCTGGAAAAATAGATGATTACCAAGCTATGAACATAGAAAGTAAAGCTTATGGTCTAGCAGGTGTTAAAGAACTATTGTATGATACAAAACAAAAACATACTATATCTGACAAACTTGTAAACATATTTCCATTTGCTGAAGTATGGTTTGAAGTTTTTCAAACATGGGGTAAATTACTAGCACAGAATCCTTATGTACTTAGAAAAGGTTATGTAGGTACTAGAGGTGCTACATCAGCAGATGCATTAGGTCCTAGTTCAGGTGATGGTTTCTTTGTAGCTAATCCACAAAATCCACAAGAAGATATGTTTGTTTACCCATTTGGTGGTTTTATGTCAAATCTAATTTTTGATGACGAAATGACTGATGGTGAACAAGGTGTTCAATTATCACCTAGAGGTTATGTACAAGGAGTTAACTTACTTGGACAGGGATTTGTACCTGGACCTAACCCATTTGTAGCATTTGCTATAGATAAGGTATTACCTCCTATAGAAACAGCTAGTACAAAGATGGGTGCTAAGTATGGTTGGGCTAATGATTTAGAGAAATTAATATTTGGAGAGTTTCCTCCACCAGAAAAGTTTACAGAAATATTTGGTGTATCACCAGTATGGAGAAAGTTAGCAGCTTGGCTAAAGGGTGACGACCAGTTTGATGTTATAACTGATGCAAGTTCAGAGTCAGAACGTATGAGAGCTAAAGCTACAATAGATTTGTATAGATGGGGTGTATCAGCTGGTGAACCAGAAAGACTATATAAAGCTGGTAAGTTAGATGATTACATACAAAAAGTAATACCTGGACTTGCTTTAGGAGAAGTAAATCAAGGACAAATAGAATTAGCTTATATGGAATATGCTAAAGAGAAATCAGGTACATTGTTTGGTTTTCAGTTCTTATATCAATTCTTTGGACCTACAGGTTTTCAACCTGAATATTTTATTGATGATGAACAAGGTAATCAATGGGGTCAAGCAGTTCTTTATGAAGAATACACTAGGATTAAAGAAGAAAATCAAGGTAATGATATAGCTACATACAATGAGTTTTTTCAAACTTATGGTATAGAACATCCTTATTTATTAAGTCCTAGGTCACAAATTGAAACAGGTAAGCAAGCATACAGTGTACGTGTACAAAGCTTTCAAAAAGAAAACGCTGAAATATTTGATTCATTGAAACTTAGTGGTTATTACTTAAACATAGATAATCCTTTTGAAGAAAAAAATTACGAAGACATTGTAAGAGAAAAGTCTTTACTTAGTCCTGACCAATACCGTAGAAGTGTTAATGACACTATAGGTTTCTTTAGATATAAAACGTTTACTAAAAACCTAGACCAAACAGGATTAGATAGTAATACAAAAACAATTGTAAAAAGATTATATAGAGAAGAACTTAAACTTAACTTACCTGGATTTCAAGCTGATGAGTATGGTTTATTGTCACCTCCAGCTATAAAAGACATCTTTAATGAAATGAAAACAATGTGGTTAATTAACCCAGCAATTATGGAACTAGATGCAGCTAAAGGATTTGCACAAGCAATGATACATTGGGAAGAAGCAGAAGAATTATCTGCATTATATTCTGCTACACAGAATCCTGATTGGTGGTTAACATCAGATGATGTAAAAGCTAAAGGATTAAGAATATGGATGTACAATAAAGCTAACTCTGTGTTACAAGATTATCCAGACTTTTACCCAGTATGGCAAGGTGTTATGTTAAAGTTATATAGAGATGACCAAGAATACTTAGATTATTTACCAGAAAGATAATAGATGACAAAAAAATTAGGACAGTTACTAGCTAAATTTAATAAAGAAGTTCTTGGTGCTGTTAATCAACAGATAAAAGATTTAAACAATATTAATGATTTAATTAAACAAGGTGGACCAAAGTTTATTGAGTATTTAGATGCTAACTGGGAAGTTAATACTGATGCAGATAGAAAAGCTAAAGCAGAAGCATTAGAACAAATTAAAGGTGACCTTCCTTTATCAGGTGCTATAACAAGTTTTAAAGCAGGTTTTGATGAAGAAATGTCTGGAGTTACTACAACAGATGATGACGTAGAAGTAACTCAAGAAGTTGGACCTACACAAACAGCAGCAGATATTGCAGCTGGTATAGAAAGTGGTCCTTCAGAACCTGACCCTGATGCTCCAACACAACCAGTAGAAGTTGGTAGTGATTTGTTAGATATTAATTTGTTTGAACAAATGAGTGTAAAAGTTAACTTAGATGACCCAACAGCTATAAAAACTTATATACAAATGAATCCAAATTTATCACAAGCAGAGTTACAATTTTTACAATCAGCTGCTGATGGTGCGCCACTAAGACCTACACTAAATGCTGATGGTACAACAAGTTTAATACCTTTTGCAGGACATTTTGAAGGTACACCTGTTACAGGGATACTAGATAATTATGCATCAGAAGATGAAATAATAGCATTTCAAAACTTTTTAACTGACAATAATATAGTTCCACAAAATTATTTTGCTGCAAGCATAGGTGAATCAAGTCAAGAACTTAGAGTATCTATCCAAGGTGTAATGAATTGGATAGATTTAAATATGTATGCTGTAGAAGGAACAGAAGCTTATAAAAATATTATGGAAGAAACAAATTTAGCACCTGTATATTTTTCACAAACACAAGCTAAAGTAAACGATTGGTCTTTTGCTAGAAACTTATTTAATGCTGGTTTAAAAGAAATGGCTACTAACTATGCAAAATTAGGCGAAGCTGATGAAGCAGAAGCTGCTAAAAAACTTGCTGCTGAATATATACCTCCATCACAAGGTTCATTAGAAGAAATGGTAGAAGGTTATTTTGAAGCTAAGTTAGGTAGAAAACCTACAGAAGAAGAATTAGATATATGGTCTACAAATTTTGCAAGTAGTTATTCTGTTGCATTTGCACAAGCTAGAAGCAAAGCAGAAGAACTATCAAACTATAACTTCCTTACAGCACAACCAGAGTATTTAGATATAGGTAAATCAGAAATAAAAGATTTACAAGAACAATATCCAGGTAGAGGTAATGTAGATTTATCTATGTTTTCATTAGCAACTCCTGCAGAAATTAGCGCACAACAATTTGAAGATGAGTATGGTAATGTAGTAGAAGCTACACAAAATGCTAAACAAGTTAGAAAGATGCAACAAGATATGTTGACATACATGTTCGGAGGATAATGGCTGAAATATATGAACTAGATGCACCTGATTACGAAAGATATGAAGTTGATTGGTTACAAAATAATAATAGAGGAAGCCTTAACACTGATTTTGTTAAATGGTTTAATAACGAAAAAGAATTATTAAATACAAAAGTAAACAAACAATTAATTAATTTTGAAAATAATTTATTATCTAATGTTGCACGACCTTTTAGTGGTCCTACAAGAACTAATTTTACAAGAGATTTTCAAGAATTAGAAAAAGTTTTATCCAAATCTATTGATAATGCACGACTAGGACCTGCAGGAAGAACAAAAGTTATTAGTGTTGCAGAAAATCTAGCACATAATGAAATGGAAAAAATTCAATCTACTTTAAGAACCCAAGGTTTTGATGGAGAATTACTTCCAGATGGAGGAATAAGTGTTCCATATTATGATGAAAATAGTAACTATACACCTAAAGATTCTTGGGTTGTAAAGAACGAAGGTCGTCAAGCAATAATTACTCACACTGAAACAGGATTAAAACTTCAATTAGATAGAAATGGTTTGTCTTTTGTTGATGATAATAACTTTAAAATTAACAATAAAAAAATTAATTATGAATCTATATTTGAGCCATTAGAACGCATTGAAGTACCTGATAATAATGCAAATGTTAAAAATCAAGTAGATGCTCCTGGTAAAATACAAAACTATTCTATGAGAGGTTTAGATTTTTTAGGTAAAGCTGTTGCTCCTATTGATGAAGCACTTGAATTAGGTATACCTAAATTGTTTGCAGGCACTGCGCTTGCTCCATTTGCACAGGGTTTAATAAAAACATACAGACAACTCGCTTTAGTTAATTTAGGTATAGCTGTAACTAGAGGTTTATATGAATCAGATGTAATGGGTGAAAATTATCAAAATTTATTACAAGACCCAGATAATCCTGAATATATTGCTGAACGTGAAAGATTAAATCAAGAAGGTATACAAGCATTTAGTGACCATATGTCTACATACGACCCATCAATAAGATTTATAGATAGTTTTACTGAAGGCAAATTAGGTTTTAATCAAACTGATGCAGCTACTAAAGTATTTGGTGGTGTTAGAAATTTGTTTGGAGGTAAGAAATGAACGAAAATCCAGTAATAGAAGGTAATGATTTTGTACTACCTGATTATCCTACTAAATTTAGTGGAGGAATAAAGTCTGATTGGAAAGGCACAGAGATAATCTATGTTGAAGGTGAAGGGTATAAAGTAATTATTGACTTAGGTAATTATTCATATGCTCTTGATTTACCAGATGATTTAACTCTTAAAGATATTAGTAACTATTACGACAATCGCACTGAACCTAAGATTACAGACAAAGAAGAAATAACTGCTAGAGAATCACAGGGTATTACTGTTATGTCTGAAGACCAATTTGATGCTGGTTTTTTAAATGGTGACAAACTTGTTAGTGTACCTGCATCTATATTGTCTATTGAAGGTGACGCTGTACAAATAGCTAATAACTTTTTAGAAGCTGTAGAAATTAATCAAACAGAAGTTACATCTACATTGTTAAATGATGACGAGTATGTAAATAACTTAGCATCTTACTACATAGCTTCTGGTGGAAATATGAATGCAGCTATAAACAACTTTAAGAAAACAGATAAGTATGGTTCTATATTAGACAGACTTAATGTTACACAAGCACAAATAAATAGTGAACGTGCAGAATTTACTGACCCAGAACAGTTTGATAAAGATTTAATTACTTATACAGACCTTTACAATCGTACAGCTGTAGCACAATACGGTTCAGAAATTCCTAAAACAGCTTTAAATTATTTAGCTGACCAAACAAGACGTGGTTACTTTACACAATTAGAAGCTACCACACAAATACAAGGTATCTTTGACCCAGCTGCAGGTATTACTATGGACATAGGTTTAATTAATGCATTAGAAGGACAAACTATTAAAACTACTACTGCTAAAGAAACTGAAGTACAAGATTTGTTAGATATGTACTTACCTAAACATTTACAAGGAGAGTACACTGTAAGTGAAATTGCAGGAGAAATGCGTAATAATTCATTGTATAAAGATATATTTATTAACAAACTTAAAGATACAAGATTTCAATTCTATGGACAATACGATAGAGATATTGCTTGGCAAACAATTGTGAATGCTAAAAAAGAAAATGCATCAGCAGTTATGGGTGTTAATCTAAAAGATGATGACCCATTGTTAGACCAATTGATTACTACTAATGACTACGCTAAGGAGACAGAACTTATGAGACAAGTTGGCTTAGATAGAGGATATCAAAAAGTTAAAAATGATTTAACAAACGCAATGATGGATACATTTGGTAGTGGTGTAGTAACCAGTAGGAGTTATGTAGGATAATGGTAGGACCATATAATTACGGAGACATAAGTATTACTGCTGGTCCACCAGAATTTGTAAATGAACAAGTTACTATTTATAAAGATGGTGCAGTATCTACAGCACAAAAAGGTCAAAGAAGTGGTGAAACAACTTCTGAGTTAAATAAAAAATTAGCTGAAGGTTGGAGTCTTTCTCCTCAAGAAGGTACACCTACACCTGTACCTTCTAATCCACGTACTGCAAGTCAAGGATACAATTTAGCTACAACATTATTTGGGTTTATGCCTGAAGAAGTATTAAAAGCTTATTCTGCTGAATGGGTTAAAAGTGGAGACTCTAATGTAGCTATAGGTGCTACTAGACAAACCAAAGCATGGAAAGATAACTTTGGTAAGTTAATGCGTGATGATGGTTCGTTAGTAATGGATGAGCTTTCTTTTATGAGTGTTAAAGCTTCTTATAAACAAACACTTGCTGAAGTAGGTATTGCAGACTTTACAGACTTTGAAGATGAGTTTACTGATATGGCTACAGGTTATGAAACAGGTGACCCAGTATCCGCAGAAGAATTTCAGGTACGTGTAGACACTGTATATGCAGGAGTTAAAGACCAAATACCTGAAGTAGAAAAACTATTTAGAGATAGATACAACTTAACATTAGACCAACCGACTATATTTGCTGCATTAATTAATCCT
>Ga0181380_1000620_pt1 | contig 15762 bp, 18 predicted proteins | sample 3SPOviralmetaG_FD_130116 | JGI IMG/M metagenome (GOLD analysis project Ga0181380, IMG submission 130116) | Marine viral communities from the oligotrophic San Pedro Time Series (SPOT) site, San Pedro Channel, CA, USA - 3 SPOT_SRF_2009-08-19 | ecosystem: Environmental > Aquatic > Marine > Strait... | reverse complement strand
GAAAAAGAAGCAGGCGGTTTACGACTTACTGAAGAAGGTTTTGATATGCTTTCACAAATTGATCTAGCAACATATAAAATACTATATCCTCCTGATATGCCAATTACTACACAAGTGATTATATTTTTAGATCAGTTTATTGACTGTCCGTATTATCTTGATAACACTGCTATATACGTAACCAACGAAAAAAAGGCAGTTGAACTTACATTGTTCAGCGGCGATCTTCGTAAGTACGGCATAACAAAAGCCATGAAAAGATCAGAAAACTTACCAAGTAAAGGTTGACATCTACCTATTCCAATGTTATATTATTGTATAGGCACTGATAAACATGAGAGGAATACAGCATGTCAGATTTAAGAACAGTTTCGCCAAACAAGGCAAAAGCAAGTTTGCGCCGGGCAATGCGCAAAAAACGTCCTATCTTTATTTGGGGTCCTCCAGGTATTGGTAAGTCAGATATCGTAGGGCAAGTAAACGATAGCTTTCCTAACAGTCATTTAATTGATATTCGACTGTCTCTTTGGGAACCAACAGATATTAAAGGCATTCCTTACTTTGATTCAACACAAGGTAAAATGGTGTGGGCACCACCTATGGAATTGCCAGACGAAGAAATGGCATCTAAGTACGATCATATTACATTGTTCTTAGATGAAATGAATTCTGCGGCACCAGCAGTACAAGCGGCTGCATACCAGTTGACACTTAATCGTCGTATTGGTGAATATAAGTTACCGGACAATGTAGTTATTGTTGCCGCAGGTAACCGTGAAGCAGACAAAGGCGTGACATATCGTATGCCTGCTCCACTTGCTAACCGATTCGTTCACTTAGAATTAGCTGTCAATTTTGATGACTGGTTTGAATGGTCAGTTGCAAACAATATCCACAAAGACGTTGTTGGCTACTTAACTTTTGCCAAAGGCGATTTGTATGATTTTGATCCACGTAGTTCTAGTCGTTCATTTGCTTCTCCTCGCTCATGGACATTTGTATCAGAACTACTTGAAGACGACGACGATGAGTCTACTACAACAGATCTAGTTGCTGGTTCTGTTGGAGAAGGACTTGGAATTAAATTTATGGCGCATCGCAAGATTGCATCCAGTATGCCTAATCCAAGCGATATTTTATCTGGCAAAGTAAAAGAATTACAGACACAAGAAATCAGTGCCAAGTATTCCTTGACTGTAAGTCTTTGTTATGAGCTTAAAGAAGCATGTGACAAAAATGATAAAAAGTTTGATGATAAAGTCAACAACTTTTTACGCTTTGCAATGGATAACTTTGAAACTGAATTAGTTGTTATGGGTATCAAATTAGCTCTTACGCAATACTCACTGCCAATTGATCCAGACGCAATTGCATGTTTTGATGAATTTCATGACCGTTATGGCAAATACATCAAGGCTGCACAGAGTGCATAAGACGCCATACAGTTGGGCGGGTCAATCTCGCCCAACTTTTCTCTTGACAAAACGTAAATAGAAGTGTATTATAAGTATATAGGCACTGAAGGAGAATACGCATGTTAGACTTTTTACCACATTATGTTGCAATGAAAATGTCAACAGAAAAGACAGCATCTGAATTACGTACATGGCAACCCGATCCCGATCTAACAGACAAACAGTTAGACGAAATGGATGTCGAGGTATACGAACGTATTATTACTGCTCGTATTGGATTGCTACTACGACATCCTTTCTTTGGTAATATGGCAACACGTTTAAAAGTTCAACGTGCTGACTGGCTTCCTACTGCCGCTGTAGACGGTCGTAACTTATTCTATAATGTACAGTTCTTTAATGCAATGAATAACAAAGAAATCGAGTTTGTTCTTGCACATGAAATCCTACATATGGTGTTTGATCATTTAACACGTAGAGAAGATCGTGATCCTCGACTATATAATATTGCATGTGACTATATTGTTAATAACTTGTTAGTAGATGATCGAATTGGAACTATCCCAAGTATTGTAAATTGCTTTCAAGACTTTAAATACCGTGGTTGGGCTAGTGAAGCAGTGTACGACGACTTGTATGAAGAAGCTAAACAGAACGGTGAAGAATACCTAAAGCAACTAGGCGAAATGCTAGACGAACATATTGACTGGGAAGGCGAAGGTGACGAAAGCGAAGAGGGTAAAGGCAAAGGTCGCCCAACATACAGCAAAGCAGAACGTGATGCTATCAAAGACGAAATTAAAGAAGCAATGATTCAAGCGTCACAAAGTGCAGGTGCTGGAAATACTCCAGTAGGTGTACAGCGTTTGATTAAAGAGCTTACAGAACCTAAGATGAATTGGCGTGAGCTTATTCAACAGCAAATACAAAGTACTATTAAAAGTGATTATACATTTAGTCGTCCATCACGCAAAGGTTGGCATACTGGTGCTATTTTGCCTGGCATGAATTTTGACGAAACTATTGATATTTGTGTTGCAATTGATATGTCAGGTTCAATTGGCAATCCACAAGCCGCAGACTTCTTAGGTGAAGTAAAAGGCATTATGGATCAGTTTAAAGATTATAAAATTAAAATCTGGTGCTTTGATACAGAAGTATACAACGAAGATGATTTTGCAGGCGACGACGGACGTGAGATCACCGAATACGAAATCAAAGGTGGCGGTGGTACTGACTTTGATGCTAATTGGAAGTATATGAAAGAACATGGCATTCAGCCTAAAAGATTCATTATGTTTACAGATGGATATGCTTGGGATAGCTGGGGCGATCCAGATTGGTGTGAAACAGTATTTGTTATTCATAGCCACCACGACAAGAACCTTGAGGCGCCATTTGGCATGACAGCACACTACGAGGAGGCTGTGTGATAAAAGGCAAAATTAATCCGTTGAATGTTTTAGATGTACGTAAGGTGGACTTCTGTCCTCCGTACTTTGAAACAACATCCTTTGCACTGAGATATAATATTACTAGTGCATTGGATGAATGGATCACATCAAACTGCAACGGTAGATATTTTATTGGACGATCGGTCCAATTAGTAGACGATCAAATCACAACTTCAATGAAAGTAGGATTTGAATCACCTTCAGAGCTTAGTTATTTCTTATTAGCTTGTCCACATCTGAAGTATAATTAAGAAAAGCCAAATAAGTAATTTATAATAGGAGTATTAAAATGGCAGAAGAACAAACACAAACAGATCCAAATGAACTAACTATCCAGGATTTGGCTACTATGAAAGGCATCATTGATGTTGCCAGCGAACGTAGTGCATTTAAGCCAAAAGAAATGGCAGCAGTTGGTATCATTTACAACAAATTAGAGTTGTTCCTAAACAATGTTGAAGAGCAACAAAAACAAGCCAAAGAAGCAGCAGAGGCCGCGCAAGCCGCAGCACCGCCGCCAGAGGCTACAGAAAGCGAGTAATACATGTATAAACACGTAGGAAGAATTAAAAACAATCAACGGAAAGTAGTTGTAGCATATCGTACAATTCCAAACGATCCATATTCGTGCTTGGTTGTTACATCAGATGCTCTAGCAGCAGCAGATCACGATGATCTAATGAAGTTAGTTGAATCAGATGCAGGACAATCAGCAGATGAATTTTACGAAGCAATGCAACGAACATATCTTTCAGATGGAAGAAACATGTTAGCAGGACTACATACAACTGGTCACATGCGTAAATTTCCAACATCTGAAATTGAAATGGTTCCTAATAGGTCAAGTGTGATCTTATTAAGCGAATTAAATGAAGTTATTGCACAGCAAAAAGGCGTAGCAATTGACGATCTTGCTGTTAAAGGTGAAGCCAAGGCAACAGCCGAAACTGCTCAAACTCCAGCACCTACTACACTAGAAGCTCCTCAAAGTGAAGTGTTATCAGATGATGCGATTGCTGCAAAATTACGTAGTGATGCAGACAGACTGTTTAAAGAAGCAAAAGCTCTAAGAGAGCAAGCCGAAGAACTATCGCCGACTAAGCGTAAAACAACAAAAAAATCAACCGAGAGCGCCTAGTGAGTGACAGATCCAAATAACAAGACCGACGAAACTGATTGGGATGATATATTTCAAGATATTGAAATTGAAATCTTGCCAATTGAATACATGAAAAAATGCATTATTAAGTTTAAAGACGGTAATGTATGGGAAGTTGATATCAAAGATAGTCGCAAGAAGCAGTCAATTGATGATATTGAGCAAAGTTTAGAAACGCTGTTTCAAGAATACGAACCAACTATTGATAATATTGATTTCCGTATGGACATGGATCGCATTAGAAAAGACTTAACTAAACGTGTTAAACGTTTTCTTAAATTAAATAAATGATAATTGCTCCTAGGTGATAAATACATATAACAAAATATCACCTAGGAGAATTTTCAAATGGCATTACAGCTAAGACGTGGAACCAATGCAGAGAGAGCTGCCGAGACATTTGCTGTTGGCGAACTAATATACACAACTGATACTAAACAAATATATGTTGGTGACGGATCAACACAAGGCGGAGTACTAGTATCAAGTAGCGCAGCAAGCTCGCCTGCAACATTAACACAAAATTTAAATTTAAATGGATTTAATATTTCAGGAACAGGAAATATTAGTGCAACCGCTTTTGTAGGTGACGGCAGCGGGTTGACTGGTATTGCTGGCGGAGCAGGTATTGAAGAAGGCCAAGAGTATTCAATTGACATACAGGGTAATGTTAGAGGTGATGACACTACAGTATTAGTTGATGCAGCATTGGGCAGAGTAAGTGCAGACCATTACGGCGATGGTAGTAACTTAACAGGTATTACACTTAACCAACTTTCTAATGTAGACACAACAGGTGTAACAACAGATAGTATTTTAAAGTATGATGGTGCAGATTGGGTAATAGGTACCGATAGCGGCGCAGGAGGAAGTATTAATGGACTAAGTGATGTTGACACAACAGGCCTAACAGTCGGTAGTATTCTAAAATACGATGGCGCTGTTTGGGCAATAGGCAGTGATAATGGTGGATCAGGCGGCCAAGGTGTTAGTACTGGTGAAACATATCTTATTAATATCCAAGGCGATGTTATTGCAGAAGATTCAACAGTAGTGTTTGATGCAGCAAATAACACTTTAGATAACTTAGTTAGTGTTGCTGCTACTAGCTTGGAAGGAACTCTTACAGGTGATGTAAAAGGTAGTGTGTTTGGTGATGATAGCACCGTTATAGTTGATGCAGTTAATAATACTATAAATGCATTTAGATCCAAAATGGACTTTCTGGGTACTAGATATATTGAACCAGCCGAAGGATTTACAAGTGTAACATTCCAACCAAAAGAAGGCGGAACAAGCAATGCTGTTAATGTCAACTCAGAAGATGCTGCCGGCGTTTTAAATATAAAGCAACTAAGTGATAACGATCTTTCAGGAAACACAAGCACTTTAGCTGTTTTAAACTTTACAAGAGACGACTCTAATGGCGCAACTACTTTTGGTGCTGTAAATGTAACAAAAGATTTAATGCAGATTGTTCACGATACTACAGGTTCATATACTGCATCAAAATCAATCTATAACAAAGACGGGTTAATTGGTTTAGGTACAAATGCTCCAGCAGCTAAATTAGACGTCCAAGGCGAAATAAAAGTAGGAAGTTTAACAACTGCCGAACGTGATGCACTTACAGCAGCAAACGGTCTGATATTGTATAATAGTACAACAAACCAATTAGAGTCATACGAAAATGGTGCGTGGGGCGCAACAGGCGGTGGAGGCGGTGCTTCTATTGGAAACTTTACACTTGGTTCAAGCACAATAGATACTACTGACAGTAGCGGAATTATAATGACTCCAGCTGTAACTGTAAGTAGTGATTTAACAGTTGAAAATGATCTAGTAGTAACTAATACTGTAACAGCAGATAAATTTATATCAACAGGTACAGAAACACCAGAAATTAGTGCAAGTGCTAACTTAAACTTAACAGCAGGAAATGCTGTTGTTGTAACAAGTTCACCGCTACGTTTAGCAAGTTTTACTACTACAGAAAGAAACGCATTAGCAGCCCAGAATGGCGACATTATATACAATACAACGGATAACAAATTCCAAGGTTATGAAAACGGTGCATGGGCTAACTTAATCTAAGGGGGCTTAAATGAGCGAAAAAGAATATATTGTCACACTCAAGGCAGGTGTTGACTACGATGCATTCAATGCAGAAATGATTGCAAACACGGGTGCAGGAGATATTCCTAATCGCACAGTTGCAGTAGCAAACGCAAGACCATTAAGTCAGCGTAATACTCACTATAATTTAACTGATGAAGAAGCTGTTGCGTTACGTAGTGATGCTAGAGTAGTTGATGTACAAATTCCACCCGAACTTAGAGACGATATTGAAATTGGTAATAACGCACTTGTTACCGATGCATTTAGAAAAACCAGTGCTATTACCGCAGATGATCTAAATTGGGGTAATGCTAGATGTGTTGTTAGAGAAGACTTATGGGGTAGTGGTACAACCAGTGTCACAGCAGACTTTCCGCATACACTAACAGGGCAAGGTGTTGATATTGTAATACAAGATTCAGGACTACAGTCTGATCATATTGAGTTTACAAAAATTAATTACAATTCAAACAATATGTACAACAAAGGTGCAATAACATCTGATAGCACAAACGGAGCAGTTTTTGACAGATCTATACAAGTAAAAGGTGTTAAGATTGTTTTAGCTGGTGCAGTTGGTGGAGCAACAACAGTTCCTGATGAATGGGGTAATAAAGTTGCTCAGATGTATAATTGGTTCCTTGATCCAACAGCAGCAAATGTTTCACCACCAATCCAAGAAAAATTAATACTTACACTTAGAGGCGATGCTGAAGTTAGCTGGCACCAAGGAAAACAAACAGCGCAACGTGTTGGATATGGCGGCGGTGCTTCATATACACCAAATTGGTTAACAGACGAAGGAGCAGCACAGTATGCTGGTTATGTTAACTTTTTAGATAGTCATGTGATGAATGATATGGTATGGTATCAAAACAGTAGTGGTACACCAGGAACTGGTGACATCGATGCTCAAGAAGTTATTGAACACATATTTCATACAATACACATGCACGGACTACCAGCGCAAGACTTAAAAATGTATGCTTACTTAGCAGCTGACTGGGCAACTGGTCCTTTATATGAAGCAATGGAAGAAGCATTTGACGCAGGCAAATGGGATCCATCTGGTTATCAAAGTCCAGCAAATGCGTGGAAGTCAGACGCAGATGAATTTGAAGTAGCAGCAAAAGAATACTTGTATCTACTAAACTTTTGTATGTTTGATTATTCAAGTTTATGGGATGGCGGTAGTCTTGCTCCTGAATGGACAGACGATGTCAGAACACCAGCACAAATTGAATCAACACTTCCGTTAGGTTATGCTTTATTTAAAAAGTATATCGAACCATGTATTGCTAAAGTTTCTAAAAGAGCTATACAAAGTTTATTTGGTGACGGAGACACAGGCAATCCATTTGATGCAGGACACTCAGGATATTCACCAGATGCACTAAGTAGAGTAAAAGAAATTGATTGGTATGCTCACAGTGGTGTAAGCGGTACAATGAGTGCAAACCATTATAGAGACTACAACGGACACGGATCGCACTGTGGTGGTACTGTAGCAGGTCGTACATTAGGCTGGGCTCGTGATGCAGACATATATAGTGTAAAAGTTGGCGGATTAGAAGGCTCAGGCGATAGTGGATCAGGCATCAGTGTAAGTAATTGTTTTGATGTTATTAAAGGCTGGCACAACAACAAGCCAGTGGACCCTAAGACTGGATTTAAGCGCCCTACAGTAGTCAATGCTAGTTGGGGATATAGCGGAACACGTAGTACTGATCCTACTGCTATAAGCTATAGAGGCAATAGTTTAACACCAGGAATCGCCGGTGTGGCCAACACTGACAGCGATTGGTATACATATTTTGGAATTATTCCGCAGTATTTTGGTGGTAGTAGAAGACTTAATGTTAGAGTAGCAAGTGTAGATGCAGATGTTGAAGAATGTATAGCAGCAGGTATACACTTCTGTATAGCAGCTGGTAATAGTTATTGGTACATTGATACCGCTACAGGCGACAATTGGAATGACACAATCACTGTAGGCAACGGTGCAGAAACTCCATATAGAGGTAGTAGTCCATACAGCACAAATGCGTTTATGGTTGGCAATATAGATACTAGCTATCAAGGATCATTAGAACAAAAAGCAGAGTCAAGTTGTCACGGTCCAGGAGTAGATATTTTTGCTCCGGGTACTAGTATTATGAGTTGTGCTAGTACAGACAAATCAGGTGCATGTGATTTAACAGATGGCACCGAAGCAAGTGCAAGTACAGTACAATCGCCTATTACAGGTTCACAGTCTACAGACGAATATATGAAAATATCAGGTACTAGTATGGCGTCTCCACAAGTAGCAGGAATGGTAGCAAGTGTACTTCAAGCTAATCCAGGCATGTCACCTGCACAGATGAAAACATACATTCATAACAATGCTACCACAGACAAGTTATTTGTAGATGCCGAATCAGCAGCAACTCCTGCAACATTTGCCTTTGACATAGTTTCATCAAATGGTTCAATTGATTATACATTTTCTAGTTCGCCGGATAGAGACGGAACTGTAGTTGGTAATGATCCTACTATAACAATATACGAAGGAGATACTATTGAAATTACAAACAGTACAAACGCACATCCTTTGTATATTAAACACACACAAGGTGGCGGAACAGGAGATCAAGTAACTACACCAGCTGCTACTGGACAAGGCCCTACAAACGGCACAGTTAGTTGGACACCGGTTGTGCCTGGTGTATACTATTATCAGTGTAGTGCGCATAGTAGCATGTTTGGTACAATAAGAGTGTTACCAAAAGTAGGCTGGCAGGATGACGACAGTATTACTACAAGTCCTAATAGAATACTTTATTCACCTTTATGGAGTGATCCTAATAGTATGGGAATCAAAGGTTCTATTACAAGAAGTTAATTTTCTAGCAATGGCGGATTAAGAGTGTATCTACTTAAAGGTGTAGGATATCCTACTAATTCGTTTTTGTATGTTTCGTCTTTTACCATTAAATGGAATGTAATAGCAATTTTCCATTCACATCCTTTTTTCCGGAAATCAGTAGGTGCATGTAGTACACTAGTATCTTGCACAATACCACTGCGCAATTTCCAGGGTAATACAGCTTCAATACTCAAACCTTCATAAATGCTCATAGGAATATGCTCAGGCATTTCTCTTTCCATCCATGCCCAATCTAGTTTATCGTACTCTACCCCTTCAACACCATACTGTTCATATGGTAGTAATCTGAATGTATTACTATAGCCACTGAAGTTAGGAATATGCCTATCTTTCATAAAATGAGTAGCACGACCTCTATATCGTTGATTAAACGTTACATAATCAATATGTACATTGTTGTGGATTTCTAATGGAATTATAATATCTTTGTAAGGCCTGTATCCTGGAATATGTGTAACACTGTCTGTGTGTAACCCATACGGTCTAATACTTTTAAACATTTGATCGCCTACACTCATAATGTCATTAGATACATCAGTATAGAAAATCATATCGTCGCCAAAATGTTCATAAATTTTTGGCCTACATATTCTATTAATTACTTCATAACTAATAGGATGCGGAATGTTAACAATATGTCCATTTATATTCCAGCCAACACTTTCATATTCTTTGTACCAAAAATTCAGTAGTTCTACTCGCTCATCTTCAGTGATAAAGTTTTCGATACTGTAACTTGACTCATACTGATCTTTAAAAAACTTTGTGTTTGGATCATGTATAATGTCCATGTTTTTTAGTGTTTCGTCATCAAAAGGTTTATTAGCTTTTACTTTTTTCATGTATAAATTTCCATATAATTTTTTTGTGTTAAACTAGGTTGATCAAAATTTTCAATTTTAAATATCGAACTATCAAATGTTTTAAAATATTCAATTATATAATTTGCTAGTATTTTATGATTTTCAAAAGTTAAATGATTGGCTCTCAAATCAGTAGTGTTTTTAAATGTTTTATTCATTTCTTTTGCGTTTTTAAATTCTCGTCTACTAACCTCAGCTAAACTAAAATAATTTGTTCTTGTAGATCCTAATAGCTCGTCTTCGTCTAATGTATAACAAGGTAAAAGCAAAGTATCATTCGTTATGTTTTTTAAATAAGACTCTAACATGCTTACTATATTTGTTACCATATTATTTGTTGTTACATTATTAATTATATATTTAAAAACATCTTTATTCTTATACTGATATTTTTCAAATTCAGTTTCTGGTTTGTTTACACTAGGTGTTGTAATCCGCCAATGATCTTTGGCAAATTTATTATCAGTATATCTTATTGCTCTACTCCAATGAGTATATAAGAAAACTATTCTATCTGTTTTGTTGTACTCGTCTGACTTTAGATAATTAAAAAATTCATCAATACTATACCATATACTACTTCCAAGTAGAGCATATGACTTTGAAGGATGATCTAATAAATTACTCCAACGTTTTTCCAAATACTCGTTGTTAGGAAAATTATTGTCAGCAAAACTATCGCCGAAAATCACATAACGCATTTGATACTTTCAATAAATTTCCACTGTTCGTCTGTAAAGTCTGAATACATACTAAAACTAACTTGTGTACGTTTTCCAGTTATGCCCCTTACACAGTGTTTGTTGTGAGTGTGTAAAAAATACCATTCGCCAGGTTCTTGTTTATAACTATCAATTATATTTTCGTCATCATCATAAAACTCTGTTGTGACATTTTCGCCGCCAGCTTCTACAAGATAATTAATGGCATACATTCTAGTATCTCTATGTATAAACCCACTTGTGCCACCTTGAAAAGTAGCAGCAATCAAAAAACTATAAGGTGTTTCGCCTGGTATATTTTTTCTAAAATAACTATTAGGCAATAATGATCTAACTGTTGTTTCTACTTCATTGGTTAACCAATAGGACATATATCCGCCAACTTGTTTTGACTTTAATTCAACATCATCAGTATGCCATACCTCTGGTAAGTTTAGTTTGGGTAGATTCAACTTAGTATACAGCATCGTAATCCAAAGCAATGCGATGTAAAACTCTAGTGTCCATTTTTTCAAATGTCCATCGTTTGTGTATGCTTAACCATTGTTCGCTAATAACAAGATCGCCATCTTCCCAATCGTGATGCATAATATATTTTTCTTGTAAAATATGATTTTTTAAGTAATCATACAAGTCTGGCCATTCGTCCTTGGTAGCGCCTTCTACTATATCAAAGATTTGTAAGAAAGGAAAATATAAGCCGGTTAATCCTTCTATATTTTTTCTTACAATTTTTTGTGGTTCTCCGCCTACATTGTCTGTAAATATTTTACTTGGACTAAAACTGCCAACTTTGTGTCCGCAAAGAACTGTTATACCGTTGACTTTTTGTTTTACATCTTCTGGTAGGTCTTCATAAGCAAGCACTTGATTTATCCAACTGGTACGACTGCCTTTTGATCCTCTCTCACTATATAGCCAAACAAAAGGCCATCTATTCTTTTCACTAGGATGATGTGTATGCCAATCGAGTTCTACTTCATGCCCAAACAATCCAGGTTCACCTCTATCATTTAATTCACCAGTGACACGCATTACACCTTTGATAATACTTAGATTGTCTTTAGCTGTTGTATCTTCTGCTTTATTATCTTTTACAGTTCCCATTTTTGTACAAATGTCTAGTTCTTGTTGGGGTGTTAAAGATTGATTCCTAAATACTACAACTAGGTGTTTGTTAATGTCTCTTGCTATTTGTTTAATTTCATCATCGGACATAGTTTTTATATCTACGTCATATTCTTTATGCCACATTCAAATCTCCAAATTTAACATCATGTATACCCATATGGAAAACAATTCTTTCTTGTGTAGGTGCTTGTACACCATGTGGTAATTTAGTGTTAAGCACTGTTAATGTATCATACACAATACTTTCAGTTCCATCTTCTTCTACATATAATGCGCCTGTGTTCTTAGTCACCGGAATAAGAAAACTACACTCACTCTTAACATCTACGTGTACAGGAAGATTGCCGCCTTCTAAAACTCTAAAAAAATTACATCTAAAATCTCTAGGACGAATGTCAAACTCGTTCCAAAGACTTTTAATAACTTTTAGTAATGGTCTATCAAACTTATGTATTTCTTGTACAAAAAATTTGTTCATTGGTTTGCCGCCAGTAGCATCACTTACATACTCGCTGTACAATTGATTGCTGTCTTGCCAGTTTCCTGTCATATATGATTTCCAAAATTTTGGATCCATATAATAGTCAGTGGTTATAAAACTGTTTTTTACTTTGCGTTTAATCATCTAGATCTTCCTGTGTTAGCACACTAACAATTAAATGCCATCTTTCTGTGTTGCCATTGTTCCAAGCACTGTGTCTGAATCCTTGATTTAAAAACCAACACTCGCCTAAGCCCATATGTATTTCTTCTCTGTTACCTGCCTTGTCTACATTATCAAACCCAGAAAGATCATTTGTTTTAAGAGGTATATGATATCTCACACTATAATCAGTGTTATAGTCAATATGTGGTTTAATAGCAGCACCTGGTTTTAAAATAGCAATGCGTGTTCTAGTTGCTTCTCCACGAAATGTATTCATAACTTCTTGTATATAACTGCCTTCAAGTTCAGGACGTAGTGAATTATAATGACGTTCGTCTGGGCGTTTGTTGCTGATTTTAATATTGTATTCTCTGTTTACAGCATCTGGATTATACTGTGTCATACCAACTTGTGTATAATCACCTTTAACCATTCCATCTACATACTCTGTATACTTGCCAATGCTAAACGCATTTTCTAACTTAGGTGCTTTACTACCTACTAAATCTCCGTAACCGCCTTCAATGGTTAGATCATCATTTTTATCTTTAATTAAATTAAAATCTTTTAAAATGCGGTCTACATCAAATGTATAAGGTAATTTTTTAAAAAATGGAAGTTCTTCTCTGCGTTTCATAATTGTGTACTCGCTTTGTATTGCCAACAACTTTTTGCTCTTGGCATGCACACACATTGTTTGTCATCGTACAAATGCCATTGTGTATTTGTTTTTTCTTGTATATTAGTAATTAGTTTGCGAAAGTATCTTGGGCTTCTTTCACGACTAATAAATGCACTAGTAAATCCTAAGTTTTTACACATTGTTATTTGATGAGAAATCATATCAATTAAATGTGGCATAGCTAGTTCGGTATGTGTGCAAGTTAATCTAATAGAATTGTCTTTCCAATAACGTGATAAAATTCTAACTTCATCTTTTTTATAATACTTCGGTCTATGCCATGCTACACTAAATCCTTGTACAATATTATTGTTTTCATATACACTAATAACTTCGTACTCGTGCCAATCGATGTTATCGTAATTTGAACTTAACTGATCTTTGTAATTAAACTTTAAATTATTAAGTTGTTCAATTAGGTCAGGCCTTTCATTAGGATAAAAACTTATTACACCAGCCATCTCTTTTTTAGGAGATTGCATCATTCCAAAACTCCTTAGATTTTTTAGCATGTATTAGCAAGTGTAGACGTTGCTTGTCTGAATTATTTTTTACATCATGCTCGTAGTGTATGTTTAGCACTAGTGGTACACCCGGTGCATAAGGCAATTGTTTTCCGTTGTGCGTAAATATACTTCCTTCGGGCCACGTAATACAAATGTTTATAGGTTCTAACCAATTTTGATCTGGTACATCAATGTGTGGTGCAATATATCCTCCTGGCTCAATAACTAAGAAACGTACATCGTCAATACGTGCTAGTGGTAATGTGTTTATCCATTCCATTGTCTTAGGACACTGTGCGCCTATGTCTGTTACAGTTTTGCGTTCACGCTTTCCATATTCCCAATGACTGTTTGTTTTATCTGATCCAACACCGTATAGTGTAACTGCTTTCCAGTCCTTGTGGCCGTCTTCAGGACGATGTATGATTATTGAATCTTTTACTGCTAGGTATTCTTGTTCGATAATGTCAACAGGAACTTGCCAGTTCATGTGTACATATTCTACATCACTGTCTCTACTGTACACCGTCATAGTAAAATGCTCCTCGCCACAACAATCTATCTTGCTGTTCACCGTCTACTTCAGGAAAGGGCTGACGTTTGTGTAGTGCTTGTGTTTGGTCAAACAACATCAAGTCTCCGGTCTTCCAATCGTGACTGTATTCATACTTTAGGTAATGTTTAACTAGATAGTCGTATAATTCTTTTTGTTCATCTTTCGGAATATCATGTAGTCCTGCTACATTTAAGAAAGGAAAATATAATCCTTTTTGCCCTGTTACTGTATGCTCATGAACTAGTTTTTTGTAGGTATACTTCCATCTACCTTCTACACTAAACTCTTTTTTCCTACGCATCATTTCTTGGTATATAGGACCATTACTACGTTTGCGTCCTTGTATGTTGTGCAAGTCTTTTGCTTCATCAGCAGTAACTTGATCTTCGCTTATAGTATATGCCCTATTGTCATTAAGTATTCGAGGCTGTTCTGTACGTGTGATCAAATGCTCAAAGTCGCTTCTATGAAAACTTCTTACATCACTTGTAATCATTAGCATAGTATTTTCAATTGTTTTCTTTACATGATTAGGCAAGTCGTTGTATGCTTCAACACCATTTAAAAATATAGTATCACATCTATCCTTTGTAGGAACAACACAATACAATGTTACACAGTCCTCAGGATCAAGTGCAAGTGTGCCGTTACAATGCCATTCGAGTTCGCCTTGGGGGAATATACCACGCTTGCCTCCTAGTTCGGGCATAGCACGATTTGTTACGTATTGTATTTGGTGATAATCAGGATCTTCATACCAAGCATAATGCTGTGTCTTATCTCCCCATAGAGCAAGTATTCTAGCATAGTCGTCTTTTGTAAGTTCTTGATTACGTAACAATACATTTGAATGATAAGCAGTTAGTTTTGCTACATTCTTAATTTGTTCGTCTGTACATTTTTTTAAATCTATATCAAGTTCTTTGTGAATATTCATGATGATCTTTATGATTACCTTCTAACGGCGCTATTAGATTAATCCAAAAATTGTTTATAGGACCTTCTAAATTATGTCCAAACAAGTTCAAGATGCCAAATCCAAGATAGGATAACACTACTAGCATTGCATTAATTATAACAGCATCTAATCCAAAAGTCAAGAAAGAAATAACCCAATGTGCAATAAAAATATATGTTCCGTATTTGTGAAAAAACATAACTCTAGGATTGCGTATTAAGTCTATAAGAAACTTTCGTGGTATACTATCCACACTCCACAGACTGAATAATATTACATACCAAGGGTGGTTCTTTACACTGTGCGGATCTTTAGGTGTATCGGCATATGCATGGTGCATACGATGCACACCCGACCATGTAAGTGCGCTACGTCCACCGCATAATAAACCTATATATAGTAACCAAATTTCAACCATTGGGCTTGCATTATAAGACTTATGAGAAAAGTATCTATGATAGCCATAGGTGATACCTACTAAAGCTACAATCCAGTATGTAATATATCCATATAATAATATCATTTTTCTTCTTCTAAAATTGTAGCAACTAAATGTATACGATCTTCAAAGCTACCATTAAAAGCCGTATGCTTAACTGTAGTATTTGTCCAATACCATTCGT
>Ga0181380_1000619_pt1 | contig 15772 bp, 23 predicted proteins | sample 3SPOviralmetaG_FD_130116 | JGI IMG/M metagenome (GOLD analysis project Ga0181380, IMG submission 130116) | Marine viral communities from the oligotrophic San Pedro Time Series (SPOT) site, San Pedro Channel, CA, USA - 3 SPOT_SRF_2009-08-19 | ecosystem: Environmental > Aquatic > Marine > Strait... | reverse complement strand
TTATCAGTTACAAGTGTATCAATCATTAAAGAGTATGTTTCACTGTGAATATTTTCCATGGTAGCTTGAAACCCATATGCACATCTAGCTTCAGGTATCTGAATTTCTTCAGCGAAGTTATTGTTAATATTTTCAAATATAATTCCATCGCTGCCAGCAAAGAAAGCTAAAACATTTTCTACTAGAGTTCTAGTGTTTTGATCTAGAGACTCCCAATCATTAAGATCAGCGGAAAAATCAATCTCCTCTGCTGTCCAGAAGGCTCTTTCTTGTTTCTTATAGAAATCCCATATTGATTTATGTTTGATCGGAAATAGTACAAATCGTCGACTGTTGTGTGATAGCAGAGGTTCTTCCATTCTCTTATTATATACTTTAGATTTTTAAATCAGTTATATGATACAAATTAGAAACACAAATACACCCATTGAAAAAACACCAGAATATAGAAGCCATTCACAAACACATGGCATAGATGCTTCGGTGTATCTATTTTGTTGCGAAGAGTCAAGCCGTTGAGGGGGTCGGGTACTTGATGTAAAATTTTCCCTGCATATAAGACATTGATTAGGGTTTTTATCGCTCCATTTCTTTAAACAGGGGGAATGTACGTGGTATTTTCCACAATGATTTAATTCTTTCAAATTTCCAGAAGAATTTAAACATATAATACACGTAGTGTCCATTATTGTAGTATTTTGAGTATTTTTAAATTAAATTAATATATTGAAAATCATTAAAATGAGCGAAGTAAGTTTAGTTAGAGTAGAAAGTTCAACGTCACTGGTAAATAAATATTTACCAATTATAAAGGAGTCTCTAGAAGGTACACCTATTAATGTGGTAAGTATTCATTTAATTATCAAAACAGTTATGGAACTACTAGAAGGCACAGAATACAAGGGTGCTCAACAAAAGCAAATAGCTTTATCTATTTTAAGACAGTTATTTATTGATTTTACGGAAGATGATGTAGAAAGCATTCTACTAGGACTGATAGATGCTGGTGTTATTTCCAGTCTCATTGATCTAGTATCCGATGCATCAAAGGGTAAACTAAATATAAATAAAACAATTGACACAACCGCTACCTGTTGCAAGTTCTGGATACCCCGTTTAACAAGGCGACTAAAGTGATTGTAGTTCAATCAATGGAAACTTAGATAAAATTTCATCTAATGACCTAATTACTCGCCAAGATTTGGTTTGAGCTTGCCACTCTGCACCTAACTCATCTTTTAACTTGGATTTATTATCATATGTGCCAGGACCATGAATAAGATAAATATTTTCTTCGGAGTTGTCACAATGATAATATAACTTTTTGAGTGGAGAATTATCTTCTGGTTCCTTCACCTTACCAAGAAGTGCTTCACTTAGTTTAATATTTTGTTTAACAAGAGTTTCATTGATTTCGATAAGACTTTGAAGCTTGCTATTAATTTCGTTAAGAAAAACTGAATTGTCAACCATAGATAATATTAGTTCCTACTAATCTTTAAACTATTTATCAATTTTTAGACTTTTTAAGAACAATCATCAATCCTAAAAATAGAGTACAAAGAGATAGAATAATTAAAACTGTATCTGTATTTAATATACGATCTTCACCTTGGTATTCTTTAACAACATTGATAACACATCTTTGTTTAATACCGTTTTGAGGAATAGTGCACCCCTTAACTAACTTTTCTTGTCTTTCTTTTTCGGTTGTTTGTTTACATTTAGCTCGATATTGCTCGAAACGATTTACAACCTCTTCAAATGTAGGAATATCACAGTCGGGTACACCCAATTTGTAGTTTACTTTATTATGCATATCATATAGCCATTTTGTTATAGTTTCTCTAGATTCTACGTGTTCCTCTATTGGAAGATCTTTCATAAAATTATTCCAGGACTCTCTACAGTATTTACATGGTAAAACATTACCAAGAGAGTTGAAAAAATTAATATAGTCTCTCCTACGAGTCTTGTTTTCTTCCGTTATTTCGTGAGGGAACCCAAAAGTTACTGAATGTAAAAAGAACCACCCAGCTGGTCCCCACACCTTAGTCATCATTCCATTTTTGGCATCCATTACTAATTAGTATTATTATTTTATTAAATTAAATTAAAGAAATGAAAGAAAATAAGATGTATGTATCAACTGAAAAGGTCATGGACGCTATATTTTCACTCAAAAGATAAGAATAAGTCTTATGATTCAAATACTATTAAGCTGATGACAATAAGTGATATAGAAACTTTTTGGAAAACAGTTAATAACGTTCCAACACCAGAACAAATATTCAGTGACGGAAATCTATCTACACGATTGAAAATAAGTGGAACGGAGTATGTACCCAACGCTTTTTCTTTCTTCGAACAGGGTGTTAAGCCAACATGGGATGATAAAGCAAATGTATACGGTGCGGAATTAAGTATCAGAAGGTTCAAGGGATTACAAGAAATTAGTTACATGTGGGTAACAGCTCTAGTAGATTTAATAGGTGAAAATAATGATATATCTCATCACATTAAAGGTATAAGAGTTGTTGATTCTACATTACCAAATCGACCAATGTATCGAATAGAATTTTGGTATGATAATAAAAGTGTTACAGATAAAATAAGAGAACATATAAATTCTTTATTTAATATTAAGTCTCAACTTTTATATAGAGAACATTCTAATATTACTGAGTCTTAAGCATATTTTCTAAAAAGATATTAAAATTTTCATTTACTTCAGGGTTATCTCTTACTTTGCTTAAAATCTGCCTCATTTCATTTTTACTCAATATTGCAGTAACCTTTTCTATAATTGTTTCCGTTATAGGACTATTTACCGTAATATTTTCAGTCTTGAGAAATTCTACAAGTTTTTCAATCTTATCACTCAAGGTTTGACTCTGTTTTCTTGTAAAACCACCAGTTCTATTGGTTTTCTTACTGTTAATTTTATTTCGAAGTCTTCTACGAAGTTCTTCTTTCTCGTCAACCCGAGTTAATTCTTCTACTTCATTATCAGCCATTGTAAAATTTATTTACAACTAGTCTTTAAGTTTATTCTCAGTAACATAGATACTATTTGTCTACATTACGTCATTTTAACTTAGAAGTAGAAATTAATTATTTACGCCTTCTTAGCGTAAGGTCAAGCACCAAATTTAGATTTTCTGTAGGATCCAAATAGAGCGGCACTTGACATTCCATCAATTAATGTATCCATGCTATCAGTCTTAAGTGGTCTAGATTCATATTTATAGCTTGGTTTAATACCAGCAAATAAATCAGCTAATTCATCCATTGTTTCAACCTTTACCTTTTCTCCCCTTACCTTCTTAGATCCAGCAGGCATACGCCCTTTCTTAATTTCTTTTTCTTGTATATCAATACGCATCATTTTAGAAATGTCTGGTTTAACAGGTTCTACCTTTACAACTTTAGTTACTTCAACTGGTACATATAAAGATCTAGTTTTAAGATTTTCAGTTATGTCTGCCGCAGTTAGTCTAGTATACTTTTTACCTGTCTTTTCCTCTAACATTCGAGATACCTCATCAGCCTGTCTTTTTATTAATCCAAAAAGCTTATCCTTAGTTAATTTTTCATCAACCATGACACCATTTTTTGTAGCAAATTCAATTAGGTCTGATTTCTTAACTGAACTTAACCCTTTTACAGTTGAAGCCTTTGGTTTAACACCAAATTCCATAGGCTTCTGAGAACAATATGGGCACGTTCCAAACGAAGCTTTTTTATTGCATTGTGTTCCAAACGAAGCTTTATTGTAGCAGTTAGACCCAAATGATGCACTCTTTTTACCACTATTGTAGTGCATTCCAAAACTCATTCCACAACTTTTACAACTCATTTACAATATTTCAATATTTTAATTTAACCAGAACACATTAAACACTCTTTGTTCTCACTTTCTTCTTTTAGCTTCTTCTCAAGTTCTGGATCAATGGTAAAGTTTTGAGAATTAACCACAGGCTTGGTTCGAATATAGTAAGAACCCGTCTTTAGGCCCTTTTGGTGAGAATACATGTGAGAACTAGAGATAATTTTGGGACTTGCACTTTCAATAAATAGATTAAAACTTTGACTCTGACAGATGAATGGTCCACGATCTGCTGACATATCAATTAGAGCCTTCTGTGAAATCTCCCAAGCTGTCTTGAAAATTTCCTTAGCTTGATCAGACAACTTGGTATGCTTGACGGACCCCCTGTTGTAGATAATATTATCAATTGTATTCTTATTAAATAAATTTTCTTCTTTTAAGCGTTGAACTAGGTACTTATTAATCACTGTAAACTCGCCAGCTAGTACCCGTCGGGTATAAATATTTGATGTATATGGCTCAAAAGATTCATTATTACCCATGATTTGTGCAGTGGACGCAGTTGGCATAGGAGCAACTAACAGACTGTTTCTTAGACCAAATTCTCTAATTTTTTCTTTTAGAAGTAACCATTTGCTTTCTGTATATCTTTCAGGTTTTGTATCCCACATATCAAACTGTAGAATTCCCTGAGATGCAGGGGAACCAAGAAAGGTATCATAAGAACCATGTATAGTAGCTAGTTCTGAAGACTTCTTAAGAGAATGATAGTAGATTGTTTCAAAAATATTCTTATTAAACTGCTTGGCTTGAGGTGATGTAAATGGTAAATTTAACATCATAAATAGATCAGCTAGTCCCTGAACACCAATACCAATTGGGCGATGCCTCATATTACTATACTTTGCTTCTGGCGTAGGATAATGATTTCTATCAATAATTTTATTTAAATTTTCCACCAGTTCTTCTACTTTCGATCCAAGTAGATCAAAGTTAAATCGACCGTCTTCAACATATGCGGGTAGACACAAAGATGCTAAGTTGCACACAGCTGTCTCCTTATCATTCGAATACTCCGTAATCTCGCAGCATAAATTAGAACTTTTAATAACTCCTACGTTCTTCTGATTAGACTTCCTATTTACAGCATCCTTGTAAAGCATGTAAGGGGTACCAGTTTCAATCTGACTGTTAATAATTGCATTATACAAATCTAGAGCATCAATCTGTTTCCTAAATTTACCCTCTTGTTCATACTTTTGGTATAGATTTTCAAACTCTTCTCCATATATCTCAGTTAGTCCTGGGCACTCATTCGGGCACATCAAAGACCATTTACCTTTATCCTTTACTCGCTTCATAAATAAATCTGGAATCCAAAGAGCGTAGAAGAGATCTCTAGCCCTGATCTCATCAGCCCCGTTGTTCTTCTTTGCGTCGAGAAAGATAAATATGTCTGCATGCCATGGCTCAATGTACATAGCAAAGGAACCATTTCTCTTACCAGACTGATTAATATAGCGAGCTGTATCATTATAAACCTTCAACATGGGCATAATACCATCACTATTTCCACCAGTCTTAGCAATGTAAGAGTCCTTGGCACGAATATTAGAAATATGAACACCTACGCCACCAGCCCACTTCGAAATAAGTGCTACATCAGATATAGTTTTGTAGATACCCTGAACGGAGTCCTCTGTACCGATAAGAAAACACGAACTCATCTGTGGATATTCAGTTCCAGCATTAAAAAGTGTTGGTGTAGCATGAGTGTAATACTTTTCTGATAGAGAATTGTAGGTGATCTTAATAGCTTCAATATCATCCCCGTGAATCCCAATAGCTACTCGTAAAAATAAATGCTGTGGGCGTTCAACAATTTTTCCACTAACCTTTAGTAGGTAGCTTCTCTGTAGAGTCTTAAACCCAAAATAATTAATTAGGTAGTCTCTTTCGGGGACAATAATCTTATCCACAACTTCTCTGTTTTTTTCTACAAAATCTTTCAATTCTTTACTAATGAGCGGTTTTGGGTTACACTCCCACAGTTTTTGTACAACATCTGAATAAAACGCACTAGTATTTTTTTGATGATTATTAATGCTAATTCGAGAGGCTAAATGTTCGTAGTCAATATTTTCTAATGCTAAATTTGCACAAACACTTGCTGTATATTCATCAAGTTCTGATGTACTAATACCGTTGTAGATACTGGTACATACCTTTTGGGCAATATATGGAGCATCGATATCAAGTTGTTTTCCAAATTTGTGACCTGCTAAAAACTTCAATCTATCTGTAATTTGATCAAAACGGACCTCTGCGGATTCTCCATTGCGTTTTATTACCTTCATTAATGTAATATAAATAGTATTTTTAAGTTATTTATTTAGGACCCTAGAAAATTTATTTTACGAAATTTATAGACCCTACAAATATACTTAAACACTAACCGAAATCATGTCTGAGACTCACGCATTTAAGATCGTGCTCAACAAAGAGCGAGCAATTACAGAACAGTTTAATTTAAATAATCTAAAGAACAACTATTTAGAACTTTGTCAGTTAATAGATATGTTTTCGTTGCATGCAATTCCACAAAGACTCGAAGAATTAAAAGATAACAGGTTAACAATTGATGTTACCTACAAGTCAACAATTCGAGATTTAGAAAATAAGTTAAGAAATACTAAAAGAAGACTCAAGTATAATATGGAAAAATATTAATACGACATTTTAAATTCTCTAATACTTTTCGATACTATACAATGAATCAAAACATGTTTGTTGATATCCAGAAGCAGAGGAAGAGCATCCATAAGCGCCTCAAGAAGGCAAACAAGAAGGAGATGAAATATCTGAAGGAATACCCGAGGGTTCATAACAAAGACCAAAATATGGTGTGGGATTGGGAAATGTCCTTCTGTGACGATTACTAAATAAAGAATACTAAATAAAGAATACTAAATAAATAAATAAAAATAAAGATACCTTCGGGTATCATAAACCTACATGAAAGAATGCTAGTTTCCTTACCGTGTGACGTTTTAGATGTCATCGTGGGGCACTTGGAGATAGAATCTAAGCTGATAATTCATAGAATTTGTAAAGATTTTATCAATTATCAACTACTTTGTAGCATTTGTCACAATAAACCCCTTTTACCAATTGCAATATATGATAAAATTAAATGTTATAAATGTACTGAAACTCATAAGCTATGTCAACAGGATAAAATATTATGGGAAAAGTTTGATAATCTTTCGATAAATTCCAATAATAGATGCTACATGAGATGTGAGTTATGTAACATTAAATGTAAAAACTCGGACTGGTATCATTATCACGTATCATTTAAATGTAAATTAAGATAAGTATGATGCGATCGTTATACCAAGGCAACTCATAAATGCAGCAAAGATATGCCAAATATTCATTTTAATTTCATATTCTTCGGAATTTTTGTCATATCGTTTCCAATTGTGAACGATTGCTAATGGTATCAAAATTAATGCATAATATATAGATGTTTTTAAGTATAAAATTAAAATTATACAAAAAATTACAATAACGTCTAGACGTTTAAATATTTCATTACACTTTTTATCACCAGTAAAGTTACCATCAGCTTCAGTCGATGTAAATATTAACAAAAAGTACATATAAGCAAGGGGTTCATAAAAACATAACATTAACAATGCAGTTATACCGAAGCATATTACATTTGTTAGTCCAATACTAAAATTAAAATTTTTAGGATAATGCAGTCGCGTATTTACACACCAACCAGTCATATATTCTCGAAGAAAATCCATACTAATTATGTATTTATTTAATCAATAATTCGATACGCATATTATTTAAATCTTGCAGAATGAGTCCAGTGATTGGTAAAAGATAGTTCGCATCAGTATTAAAATAAGTTACTAAATCTTTTAGTAAACGAACTGTGTGAGGATCTTTATATGTAAATATTCGAAAATTTTTACAAGAAATCTTTGGAGAATAGTTTAACTTTTCACCTAACTGACCAGTTTTTTCCCCGTAAATTTTATAGAATACATTACAATAGAGTGATATCAAAAATAGTACCTTTAATTTACTATCAAATGTTTTATCTACAACAGTTGCTAATTGATACATTTTAGTGTGATCAGGATCATTTAAATCCAAAGATTCCACAAATTGATTGTATAATCTATCTAATTCTTTTTTTGTGTTATAATCCATTTATAATAAAGAATATTTAAAATTTCCACACGTTATTACAATTAAGGCAGGTTACAAAAGTTGTCATAGGCTCATCCGCAGAACGAGTCTGAGCTTGAGTATAAGTTGTCTTCCATGTGTGACATTTGTGACATTTGAACATACCATCATGTTCTTGTTCAGGTTTAAGATTAATATGTTTAGCCATGGTCTTCAATTTTTCTGTTGCCCAAAATTCAGGGTTGAGATCTTGATGAGACATATCAGCTAGTTTTTCTGGTCTAAATATTCCGTCATTAACTTTAGATATAACCTCTTGCGCATTTTGTGTGTAAGTAAGATTTGCCAACACTTTTCTCGCCGTTGTAGAATATTGTTTTACAAACGCTGCATTTTTCCAATTTAACTCAATATTATTACTTTTACAGTATCTAACAGTGGAATTGAAGATGCCTTTTTCGATATTAATGCGAGTCTGCTTGGTCTCAAAAACATTCTCCAGCTTCTCCGTAACTCGGGATCGTCGGTAAGACATTGTTATAAATTACTGTATAAATTAATACGGGTATTTTAAATGTCGTACATAAGTGTTAAATTAATATAATTACAACTATTAAGAATGTTACTAAATAACTTCGGTAATACCTGTTATATAAATTCGGTATTACAAATATTTCTGAATAATAATGCGCTGACATCTTATATCAAAAGTGTGGAATACTCAAAAAATAGTCTTTTGTACTATCTAAAGCACCTCGATCAGGGCGATAACCTGAAAAATTTTCTAATAAAACTACAAGATATTTTGAAAAATAATATGACAATCAACGAACAGAATGATGCAAACGAGATATATACAAAGTTGATAGAGATATTTGAACAAGAAGATGATGGTGTATCTAAGCTATTTACTGGAACAACTAAAAAAATCTTTAAATGTAAAAGGTGTAAAAATATTAGAGAATCTAAAGAATCTTTCGTGAATACAAATCTTTACATAAACGATGAATCAACATCTCTTCAAGAATCTATACTGAGTACCTTTACAACGTCTGTAATTGACGGACTAGAGTGTGAACATTGTAACCTTAAAACACAAACAGGTGTTAAGTATAAGATCTCTAAATGGCCAAAGAACCTGATATTTACAATTAATCGATTTTCTTTAAATAGTAAAATTTCACATGATTTTGAGTACACCAAATACATAGATATTTGCAATAAGGGTTCTACTAATAAGTATATTTTAGTTGGTATAATAAATCACATTGGTTCTCAAGATGCTGGTCATTATACCTATATCAAGATAGATAGGGACAAGTACACAGAGTTCGATGATGACAAGATCAGAGACTGTACTAACTTTAAATCAAAATTTAACTATATGCTAATTTATACTCTAATTTAAAATTAATATAAAGAGTCTAACTAAATAGAAATATGGATTCTTTAAGCAGTCAACTTAGTTCATTAAATTTAAATGTTTCAGAAATTGAAGAGTTAAGGAATAACTACAATACTCTATTTTATCATAAAAATAATAATGTAGATATTCCATGGGATTTTTATGTCAATATTTGTAATAAAACGCATCAGTATTATACGCAGATAGACTGGAATAGTTCCTATACAGATAATTCTACACACAATTACAAAATTAATCTCATTAAACTTTTTTTAAAGAATTTCGATAAAGAAACCGTTGTAGATAAGAAGTTAGAATACATGTTTTTAATTTTTAGTAATATGTTGTATATATTAGATTAGTAGTCTTCATATGAAGCATCTTCTTCCTCATCATCAATAATGGTGAGATTCTTGAGACGATTGTTACTGTAAACACGCGCCTTTAGAAGCTTAAATCCAATACCAAACGATGACTTACCAATAAAGTAAACACCCGTGCACTGAATAATAGCAGTGATTTCACAACCAGGTGATAGAGCTGAAAAATCAAACTCTTCGTCAACACTTAGTGAAATTGGAATCTTATTCTCGTCTTCAAGAGAGAACTGTGGCCCCTTATCATTGTAAGGAAGCTTAATACGAACAGTAGGATCATACTTGTCCTTCTGCTTAGGATACTTGATTACCGACTTGAAAAGATCATCCTCAATTACCTCTTGACTCTTCTTCTTACCAAACCAAGTCTCAGACTTTTCAACAGCTGTCTTCTTAACATGAGCTTCAAGCTTCTGAACAACCTCGTAGAACTTGCCAATATTACCATCATTATTCACCGAAACATTAACCGAAAACCTAACTGCGCCACCACCCTCTGGTTCTTGACGATCGAAACCAAATGGTACGCGTAGACGAGGTGTTTGAATTACAACAGGACCATTCCTTCCAGACTGATTGTAATTAATTAGAATATTTTGACCATTCATTGAATTCTTCTTGGGCTCAGAGTAGGAAATGTTAGACTCGTTGAATTCGTGGGATAGTAGGATGCTCGCCATTGTTATTTTGATAGTTTAGTATCACCGATGTCCTTAAGCGAGTTTATGCCTGAAATTTTTATAGCAATATTTGGTAAATGGACCAGGTGAATGCCTGCATAGAGCACTATGAAGAAACTCTACAAAAAATAAAACTTCTTATCGCAAAAGATCCTGAGTCAAGGGAAGCGATTGGTCTCGAAAAATCCTGTGAAATTATTGAAAAAAAAATAGTAGAACTAAAGGCTAGTAGTAACTGGTGGTGATTAACCTACTTAAAGCTATCTTACATTAGTGATTATACTAAAATGCCTGAGACCAATACCCCAGTCGAAGAAACCCAACCAGTAACTCTACAGGACCGCTTCTCAGCTCTACTAAGCACGGTAGATGAGCAGTCAAAGGCACATTCCGCTTTTATGAAGTCTGTTACTTCGGAGCTTAAGTCTCTACAGAAGGAGATTAACAAGCTTGAGTCCAAGGGTCAAAAGAAGAGCCCAAGGAAGAAGCAGGATCCCGATGGTGATACCGTAAAGCGTAAGAATGTATTTGAAGTACCTGTTGCAGTTAGTGATGCACTCTGTGAGTTTCTCGGAGTAAAGAAGGGTGAGATGTACTCGCGTCAATTTGTCACCAACAGCATTACTTCTTACGTAAAGGAGAATAGTCTTCAGAATCCAGAAAATAAGCGTGAGATTCTACTAGATACTACCGATGCTGGTCGCAAGCTACAGGCTCTTCTTAACCCTGATCAACCTCTTACCTTCTTTAACATGCAGCGCTATCTAAAGCCTCACTACCCCAAGGCAGAGGAAGCACCAGACACTTCTCGTAGTGCAAAGAGTGATGATGCACCTGCTAAGAAGACTCGGAAGAAGAAGGAGGAGCCAGCTGGTGTTGTACCAGATGAGGCTGTAGTACCCGATACTACAAGCGAGCCAGTTACCCCAAAAAAGCCAGTCCGCCGAGCGTCACGGAAGACATCCGATTAATTTACAAACGGGTAAAAGATAATAGTTTACCGTTTAGGCATGCATGTGAATTAATGGCTTGGGTGGATATATTTAGGACTAAAATGGGCACAGATGAAGCAATTAAAACGTCTAAAATTATGTATAGCATGAAGTATATGGGTTGTAGATACAGTGAGGACTACGATCGGGTATTTAACGAAATAAAAAATATTGATATTAATTGGTATATAAATATACTTAAGGATTAAACCATACCATAAATATGGTAATACCATATATGCCTCTATAGCTCAGTTGGTTAGAGCGCTGGACTTTTAATCCAGTGGTCAGGGGTTCGATCCCCCTTAGAGGTAAATATGGTATTTAATTACAAAGTAATGTAATATGCCCTCTTAGCTCAATTGGACAGAGCGTGGGACTTCTAATCCCAAGGCTGCGGGTTCGATCCCCGTAGAGGGTATGTTAGATTACTTTAAAATAAAATATTAATATCTTTTAAATGTGGAAGTTATGTATTAGTATTCTTATAATGGTATTTTCTATACTAAGTATCTTATTTAAAGGATATTCCACAGGTTTGAGTATAAGTATAGCTCTCTTAGCTCTAATTATGTTACTTCTTATTATTGCGCCTCGGCGTGAAGAGTATGAGGAGACAACAAGACAAAATATTAGAGATAAATTAGAAAACCTGAATGATAAAGAGATAGCATTAATATTTACAGCTTTTAGATTTTTAAATTATGCAAACCTTCCTATAAATAAATTAAATAAATTATCTGGAGATTATGCTGCATTTAATAAAATGGTAGACAATGAACTAAAACATGATACACGTAACAATAATATTACAATTTTAGTAGACCCTCCCGACAGTTTTAGATTTCGTAATAATTCCGAAAAACTAGTAACAGAATTGATAAATCAACTACCATTTTTAAAAAGTGTATATTCAGCTTAAAAATATATTATAGAACTAATCATGGACTACTTACCCCAGTATTTATCAGAATTTGAAAATGTTTACCCAATTATTCATAGTTTTTTAAATGATGATGAACATATTTTAAACATCTATGGCAACATAGGCTGTGGTAAAACCACACTGGTAAAGTTTTATTTAAAAGATGTAAATTATCATTATTTAGAAGACTATACCTACAATCTTGTAAAATTTCAAGATTATTTAAAGAAACTGTGTCCAACAAATGTGTTATCTTATTTTATTACTCGTGATATTAAGAGGGATATCATAGTGATTGATAACTATGACATGTTTGATATAAATTATAAAAACCTGTTTAAGACTCTTAATGATTTTAAATTGATAGTGGTATCGAATAAACCATACTTTAAATACAAAGTAGAAGTAAAACCACCAAGTGATATCTATCTATATCACCTATTAGCTGCTATAAACACCATAAACAATACAAACCATTCGACTGTTAATATTGATGGATGTTTTCATAAGTTTTTGTCTAGCATGAAATATGGTAGCACAGTAGAATATGATAGATTTGAGTCTGAAATCGATACTCTTAAAAGTATTTATAACGGAAATCTAAATTTAGACATTCATGATATAAGCAATGTTCACTCATCTTATCCTCGGTATATAAAATCGATTGACAAACTATGTAGTATCGCAGACTCTGTAAGCTACTCAATAGAATTTTCTGGTTTAAATTATTATCAGGTATTGAACCAACTAATAATTAGACAACTTGATGCACCCATAGAATGTATTACTTATCTAAAAGTAAACTACCAAAAAAAGAATGCAGTTCTAAAGGAATGTATCCGTTACAACTGTAACCCCTTAGATTTAAGTTTAATTAAAATAATAAAATCAAATACTATTAATAATGGACAGTGAGTTTGAAAAAGAACTACTCAAAATACAATTACAAGCATTATTTGATAAATATGACGAATCTAAAGTTAAAACTGAACTAATCAGTTGTGTAGATTTTATATTTGCGAAGAAAGAAGAAGATAAACCAACAGTTGATAAGACAAAAAGTATTAAAAATGTATGTCAAATATGCGAGTCATCAGATTTCTATATGTCTAACTCAGAGGAAATATGCCGTCAATGTGGTAATATTCACAGAGTGGTCTTCAATGCTAAAACATACGCCCCAAAAGCTGCTCCCAACTTTGTAGCAAGGGGTGATAATAAAATTAGTCTACTCATAGATGGTAAAAAGGTCAACGTTGATATTGATAAGATATCTCGGTATACTATGACTTCTTTGACACCACATCAACGTATCTTTAAATCGGGTAAAGAAAATATAGAAGAAAAGCTGACAGAAACAGGTATTAACTATACAGAAGACGAGTTGAATTTAGCATTGGCTATGTACTGGAACATAACATTATACTATGATAAATTCAAAACTGTTACACCATCTATAAAACCTAACGAAAATAAAAGAGTCTACCAGGCACTTTCAGTATATTATGGACTTGGTAAAAAAATAGACATTTTTAAGATCGCTAGAGCATTTGATGTAACAATTACAAATATAGAATACTTTAATCAAATATTAAAGATAATTTTTAACAAGACAAACTATATCAGTCTTTTAGAAGACTCTATTCAACCAATTGAATATAAAAAGATATCTAATCCAGCTGTCAGAGATAAAGTTGATAAACTTATAGAAAAATTAGTACCGTCTTTGTTTAAAGAAATAACCCCAGAAATATATGCAGCAGTAGCTATATATGTTGCTAGAGATATACTAAAATTGAAATATACAAATAAAGAAATTATGTTAGAACTAGGAGTGAACCAATTATCCAGGGTTAACCTAAACTACAGAAAGTTAACTAACTACCTAAAAGAAAATCCTAGATTACTTACTCTCATTTAGTGCTTTTTCTTTAATTTTAAGACCCTTTTCGTATGCTTCATCTAATTCCTCTTGAGATGGTTTCTCAAACTTATCGTATATAAACTTATCGTTTAAAGTTTCCCCAAATGCCCTCTCTGCTTCATCCTGACTTTTCGTTCCCTTCTGAACCATCTTAAGCTGTGTTATAAGCTTCATTAACATTTCAGGGTCTACGTCTTCCTTTTGAAGAGTAATAAAAATTAAAGGATACTCGTTACTAAAGTATTTCCACTTATTCTCTAATTCTCTGTTTGTTAAGTTCTTCTTATCCGCCTGAATCTGCAGAATACATTTGTGCGCTGTGTCCAAATCCATTATATGATAATAAGATTTAAACTTTATGTTAATTTACTTTAAGTCGCAGACAAAAAGGGCTAGTAGAGCAAGCACTAGTAGTGCGAGTAGAATCCAACAGACTAACTTATTTCCCGAAGAAACCTTAACGTAATTGTTGTAATTATTGTAATTATTGTAATTATTGTAATTGTTATCTTCCGATTCTACAACATCGGTGGTGGCTAGTAGATCTTCAGGGCTAGCTTCATCTTCAATTGGTGTAGCTTCATCAGTATTTGATGGATAGGTATCATAAAGTGGAGTCCCGTTGTAACTATCACTGTTACCTAAGACCTGCGTGTTTGCACCCGAGGGTTCATCTAAATCTTTTGATAGTTCCATTTTCTCTTGATTTTCTTCTAGTAGTACCCCCGCGTTATTTTTATAATAGTCTTCAACTTGTATTTCTTTTTCTAGTACCTCGTCATCTGTTAAAAGCTTTGAACCTTCGATATTAGCAGGCATTTATAATATATGAATATTTTTTTATTAATTAATATAACACTTTTTAAAAATTTTATAAGTAACAGATTTGTAAACTTTAATCTCTCTTATTCTCCCAAATAGTTCCATGTATAGATCATGAAACATATCTACCTGGTCAGGTGTCAGTTCTTTTGTTTTGTAAGATGGTGCAGTGTAGATAATATTATAAATATCATTTGCTGGAACATTTTTAATACCAATAAATTCAGGTTCTTTTCCTATGAAAGCCTTGAAATTGTTGATTACTCTTATGTCGCTATAGTACTTTTCTTCTTGGTAAAAGGACTCGGGTAGCTCGGCGCGACCATCTAGTTCTTCATCCGAAACATCATTGTTATCAAACTGGAAGTAAGGATCCATGATTCTCACGGCGGTTATTACTAACCTAGGTTATATATATCATGAATAGTAGGCAATCCTTATACCCATTTGAGATATGTAGTTTCTGCAGTTTTCGCATGGGTAAGAATTCATTGTTTCTCCTTCTTTGTTAACGCGTACTACAACTAAGATACTTTTCCTGAGATAGTCTTTTGGTATCTTACGAAGAGCATCATGTATGGCGTCTACTTCAGCGTGGATAGA
>Ga0181380_1000618_pt1 | contig 15788 bp, 5 predicted proteins | sample 3SPOviralmetaG_FD_130116 | JGI IMG/M metagenome (GOLD analysis project Ga0181380, IMG submission 130116) | Marine viral communities from the oligotrophic San Pedro Time Series (SPOT) site, San Pedro Channel, CA, USA - 3 SPOT_SRF_2009-08-19 | ecosystem: Environmental > Aquatic > Marine > Strait... | reverse complement strand
ATGCGTTTAAAGAAATAAAAATATTAGAGTTAGATGTTTGCAACAACTTAAGGTTTATATTACCGCCTGATTACGTTAATTACGTTAGAATATCATTATATAAAGGTGGTATGCTATACCCATTAACAGAAAATATACAAACTAATTGGGCTTCTAGTTATCTTCAAGATAACAATTGTAAGGTTTTATTTGATCAAGATGGAAATGTTTTGCAAGCAGAGTTTTCTCAGTTAGATGCAGATAGAATAGCGGGAACAAAAAAATCTATTTATTTAAATCCTTCTAGTCCGTATGACGGTAGGTATGGATGGAATGTAGATGGTTGTTGGTATTTTGATTATGGTGTTGGCGCTAGATTTGGATTAAACACAGAGACAGCAAATTCTAATCCAACATACAAAATAGACAAAAAAGCGGGCGTTATAAACTTCAGTTCTGGAATGGCAAATCAATTATGTATTATAGAATATGTTTCTGACGGAATGGAAAATGGTAACGATTCATCAGTTACTGTAAATAAAATGTTTGAAGATTATATATATGCTTACATTAAATTTGTAATTTTAAATTCTAAATTTGGCGTACAAGAATATATAGTTAACAGAGCAAGAAAAGATAAATCAGCGCTTTTAAGAAATGCAAAAATTCGTTTGAGTGATATACACCCAGGTAGACTTTTAATGAATCTTAGAGGCCAAGACAAGTGGCTTAAATGATAACATACAGTAATTTTACTAAAGGCAGAATGAATAAGTCTGTCGACGAAAGACTTTTACCAGCTGGAGAGTACGTAGACGCAATGAATGTGCGATTAGGTTCAACCGAAACTACAGAAATAGGTTCTGTAGAAAACTCAAAAGGTAACTCGTTATTAGCAACTCCTTTATTTCAAGATCAAATACTTTCTCCAAGCGCAGTATGTATAGGTGCGTTTGAGGATGGCGCTAACGAAACATTGTATTGGTTCTTACATGATCCAGCTAACGGACAATCATCAGTAACAAACAAAGTAGACTTAATAGTATCGTTTGATATTAGTAACAACAACTTGACTTATCATGTTATTTCTACTAGTGTACTAAACTTTAGTACAACGAACATAATAACTGGAATTAATAAGATAGGAGATTTGCTGTTTTTTACAGACGACAATAATCCACCTAGAAAAATAAATGTAACTAGATCTTACCCAACTCCAGTAAATGATATAGATGTTTTAACAAACGATTTAATAAACGTAATAGTAAGACCTCCGGTGGCACCGCCAACGTATGTTTTGCTTAATTCAGGAACGGAAGAGAACTATTTAGAATCTAGAATGGTAAGCTTTGCTTATAGATATCAATATCAAGATGATGAATATAGTGCTTTGTCTCAATTTACAGATATAGCATTTGTCCCTGGAGCTTTTAGTTTAAATGTAGATGACTACACTAATGAAGGTATGTTAAATATTTTCAATACAGTTGAAGTTTCTATTAACACAGGCCCTATAGAAGTAAAGGCAATAGACATATGTTTTAAATTTGCAGACAGCACAGTAATTAATGTTATAGATAAATTTAAAAAAGGCACTCAAGGATGGGGTGATAATCAAATTGTAACACAACAATTTCAGAATAGTAAAATATTTACTGTTTTAGGGTCGTCAGAGTTATCTAGACTTTACGACAATGTTCCTAGAAAAGCCAAAGCTCAAACAGTAATGGCTAATAGATTAATATACGGCAATTATGTAGATGGATATAACGTTAATAATCAACTAAATTATAGCACATCTTTAGTAACTAAAGATATTTTAAATTTTGAATTACCTACCACAAAGGTAGATGGTATACAATATACAATAAATCCATCTTCAAGTGAAGACGGTGATGATTCTGCCGCTACTATTGATTTTACAGAAGTATTAGCAAATGGATTAAAACAAGGAGGATTTTTGTCATTAAGTTTTGTTTATAATGGAAGAGAATATGATGGACCAGCTGGATCTGTTATTCCAACTCCACAGCCATCTACAACTATTAATTTTGAAATAACATTAGATCAGGACTATGCTGACGTAAATGCATTAGCAACATCTGATTTTTTTAAATCTAGAATAGGCTCAGAAGGAACGTATATACAAACAGTTGCAAATTGCGCTAATGGCTCTACTTTAACAGATCAGTTTAATTGCAGTGTGACAGCTTCTCCAACGGATAGCGGACCTTACGCTTGGCAAAAAGAAGAAAGTGGAATAACAGGCATAGATCAAGGAATATTAATAACATCATCCCCTGGAAGTAATATTATACAACTACAGTTTCCTGCTATGCAGTATAAAGAAACTACTACTAATACCACAAAACTTTACGGTTATTTTAAAATTACAGCAGCAGACGCTGATTTTATTAATCAAGGAAACAACAAAAGTCTACATAGTAATAGAAATTATGAAGTTGGAATAGTTTATATGGATGAGTATTTAAGAAGTTCTACTGCTTTAGTTTCTCCAAATAATACAATCTTTGTGCCTGCCTCAAATTCTGTAAACGCTAATTCTATACAAGTTACAATCCCTACAACAATGATAGCGCCATCATGGGCTACTAGATATAAATTTGTTTGTAAACGATCAGAAGCTACTTATGAAACAATTTACAGTAATATATTTTATAGAGATACTTTAGATAATTCAGTGTATTTTAAACTAGAAGGTCAAAATCAAACAAAGGCTGTCGCAGGAGATGAGCTAGTGGTAAAAACAGATGTTAACGGACCTTTATCTACTTATGTTACTGCAACAATATTAGAGGTTGAAGCAAAAGCTATAAATTTTATAACCACTGCAGCTAATGCGGGCTCAACTCCATTTACAGCTGAATTAGCAGGTTTGTATATGAAAATTATACCAAATAACTTTGCTGTAACTTTAGGTGAAGGTGAAGAAAATAATTTTGACTCAGGTAGAAAGTCAGATTCTTCTGGAAAAAGAACTGGGTTTCCTCAAATAAGTATACCTTGTTTTACAACATCACCAGACGGAACAACTGTTGCAAACGTCGAAGTTCCAGAAGGAAGTAGGGTAACCTTTGATTTTACTTTTAATAGAAATTCTGCTGGAGGAGCAACCGGTTCGCGTAAATATGTTTATAACAGAACAGTGGCTGCTAGTCAAGATTATGATAATTTAAGAGATTTTGTTATAGGAGAAAATATAACATTCAAGGAAGGTATATCTTCTGGAACAGACAACACTGTAAATACAAATGAATTTATTCCAGCCTTATCTACTGCTTGTCCAATAGATCGTCCACGTGACATAAATCGATATAGTTTTAAATATGATCAAGCTTCAGGGACTCCTAATAAATTACAACTTTGTTTAACTGGAGGTACAAAAGGATCTAGGGGAGAAAGATCTAGAGTAGACGGAAGAATTACTGTTGCATTTGCTTCTTCTCCTATAATTTTTGAAACAGTGCCAGTTGATGTTGATAATGATATTTATTATGAAAATGATCAAGTATTTGATATAAACACTAATGGAGAACACCAGTCGGGTACTATAACTGGAGATCAAAATCAAACGAGCAGTTTACCAGGTATAGTAAATTTAGATACATTTGATTGTTTTTCATTTGGTAACGGAGTAGAAAGTTATAAAGTAGAAGACAGGATAGACGGGTACTCATTCGAATTAGGACAAAGAGTAACTGCTGTATCAGAAGAAGATTTTAAAGAAGCAAACAGATTTGCAGGACTAACATACAGTGGTGTGTTTAACGAAGAAACAAACATAAATAGAACAAATGAATTTAATTTGTCTGTAGCTAATTTTAAAGATTTAGAAAAATCATTTGGTGACATACAAGTGTTACACTCTAGGGATACAAATATTCTTGTGTTACAAGAAGATAAAATATCGTATGTCTTAGCAAATAAAAATTTATTATCAGACTCTGCTAGTGGAGATGGTGCGGTTGTAGCATCTGCAGCTGTGTTAGGAACTCAAATAGCACGTATAGAAGAATTTGGAATAAGCAATAATCCAGAAAGCTTTGTTTCTTATGGACCTGATAGGTTTTTTGCAGATTCAAAAAGAGGAGCAATAATACACTTAAAGGGAAATAATGCAATAAATTCTGACAAACTATCTGTCGTTTCAGAAACTGGAATGAGATCGTATTTTAGAGATTTATTTAATAACAATTTTTCAACTCAAAAACTAGGAGGATACGACCCATACATGAACGAGTATGTATTCTCTTCTAACGAAACTATAGTTCCAGGAACACCTGGAGCTACCACTACAATACAAGTGCAGTGTGGCACAGGCTTTGGTCTAAGTAATTTTTCAACAAATACTACATTCCAAATAGAGCTTGGAGAAGCCACAGGAAGTTTTACTGTTTTTTATAATGTTACAGGATCCGTGGTTATTGATTATGCGTGGAGTTCGACAACAGGATCGGTAAGCGCAGCTAATACTCAATCTAGTTTTTCAATAGTAAAATCTAGCGCAACACCTAGTTTTGCTACTATAACCGTAAGACCAACCGGAACGGCAACATTTACAGGAAAAGTAGACTGTCCTTCTACAAATTCTCTAACTATCGTGCAAGTTACAATAGGTAATCCACCAGATGAAAATAAATTTATTCATAACGAATATTACTGGAGTAACGGAAGTACAACTAGCCCGGTGTCCAGTGAGTTAATTTCTTTTGGTAACGTACAATTATCAAGTTATATAAGCAACACTGGTCAATCTTCAGTTGGATTATATCCACCTTCTGGCGCAACATTATACATGGCATCAAACAAAATTGATTTTGACACTTTAGTTTTTGATCCAACTACAGATAGCTTTAAGTATTTAGTTTCAAACACTTTATACACGGCGGCACAGATACCAGCTTTATTGAATAATGGATCTTTGGCTACAGCAACACCTATAACTAATCCAAGTACAGGGTATTATACAGCTAACTTTACATATACTAATTCATCTAATCAATATTTATATTTAATATTTGATTACACCACCTCTACAAGTGCTTCTTTAAGATATGGTGCTTCTGCACAAATTGCTTGTTGTACAGGATCAAGTGCTACATTTTATTTAGATGCAGATACGTTTGCATTATCGACAGCGGTTTACAGCGACAGCAATCTTACAACTAAAGCAGCAGATCAATTCTATCAGGCAGATGGAATATCAAGACAACAAATATCTGGATTATTAACAAGTAGTCAGGCGTGTCCATCTTGTGGAACAGCAATAGGATTGTGTTACAGCTCAAGCAGTGAACAAGAAGTCTGCTGTGAGGGATGTACATATTCGTTACTTTTAGGAGGTCCATTGGCATCTTCTAGAACAAATGCTTGTGCAGGATCAGCTACAGGAAATAGTTATTATTTTAATGGTAGTGGTAGCACTCCAGCAGTAAATAACTTCTTGTACACAAATAGCGCAGGAACTATTTTAGCGTCAACAGGTTTTTATAAAATATCAACTACACAAGTTTTAGGTGTGAATGCTAATGGAATGATTACAGAAATATTAAATTGTTAAATAAAAATATATGTCAGCTACAGATAACACATACTTTATAGATTCAGCAACGTTTACAACAGCAACTGCAGTATATATAGATAGTGTATTAAGCACAAAAGCACCTGATGGGTGGTATACTTTTGGAACTACAGTAAGAGAGCAAAGTGGAGGAACACTTGGAGGAAGCACAGCTTGTAATTGCAACGTATTTTATATGTCTGGAGTTAGGTCTTCATGTGCCGATTTTTGTGATGGTACAAATAGAACCATACCTACATCTGTAAGTTCATTAGCTAACGCTACATTCTCTACATTGTCTTTAGGAGACACTATATTAGGCCCAGCGCTAACAAACGGATGGTATGCTTATGCGGCAACAAGCACTAATACAGCTACAGGGACATATAAACAATTACAAATAACAGCAGGAAACTACGTAGCAGACATAAAACAATGTTCTGGCACAAATTGTATAACACCTTAATTTATGGCAATAACAGTATCATATAGTGAAGACAGTAAAGGATGGCCTTCTTTCTATTCATTCATTCCAGAAAAAATGATAGGGATGAATAACTTTTTTTATACATTTAAAAACGGAAATTTATATAGACATAATACTAATACAAATCGTAATGAGTATTATGGTGTAGCTGGAAATCTAAACCCATCTACAATCACTAGTGTGTTTAACGTAAAGCCTTTAGAAGCTAAATTATGGAAAACTTTAAGCTTAGAATCTGATGCAGCATGGGGAGCAACAGTCACAACTGATTTACATCAAACAGGTGGGTCAATTGACTCTAGTTATTTTGTTCCAAAAGAAGGAGATTGGTTTGCGTTTATTAGAGATAATGCATCAACAGTTAATTTTAGCTTAAGATCTGCCAACGGATTAGCTCAAAGTGTAGGTGTTACAAACCCTAACACTACGGCTTGTGTAATAACTTTTAATCAAGAGCCAGGGAATATAATTAGTATAGGCGACGCTGTATATCAGACAGACCCATCAGTACCTCCAGCGGTATCTCCAACACCTGTGTTTATAGGAACAGTCACTGCTATAAATAATGTTATATCAGGTGGTGTGTTTAGTATAACTATAGATAACCTAACAGGAACTCCTGCTCCGCCAACAGCTGCAGCAGCTAAATTTATTCTTTACTTAAAGAACAGTGTAGCAGAATCACATGGCATAAGAGGTTATGTTTTAGAGTTTACATTATCAAACAACTTAACAACTCCAGTGGAGTTATTTGCAGTAGGCTCTAGTATCTTTAAAAGTTACCCGTAAAATTTGTATCTTTGTTATTATTAAAAATTAAAAAAATATGGGAGCACCCGCGGTTATAGGATTAGGATTATCAGTTATAGGAACAGGTTTATCTTTTACTCAAGCAGCAAAACAAAGAAGGTTAGCTCAACAAGCTGCAGATGAAGCAGAAGTAGCGATTAACAACGCAAGAGTAATAGCATCAAAAAATGTAGCCGAACAAGCACAAATACCAATGCAGGCTTACGAACAAGGTTTTAGACAACGACAAGTATTACAAAAAGACATAATGAATTCTCTTCAAGGCGCAGACACAAGAAGTCTAGCTGCAGGAGTTGGCGGAGTAGCGCAAGCAGGTATGCAAGCACAACAACGACAACAAGCAACACAAGAACAGGCGTTAGCAGAAAGACAAAATGCAATTATAGAAGGTGAACAAGAAAGAGACAAAGCTTTACTGGGCTTAGAAACAGCGCAAGGGACAGGAGCAATGCAAGCAGCAGCACAAGCCTCAAACGCCTCAACTAGAGCGCTACAAAGTGGCGCTAAAACTTTAGCTAAAGGACTGCAAACCGCATACTCGGATGAAGGAATCAATCCTTTATATGGAAAAAGTTTGGGTGATGTAAGCAAAGGAGAATATTCTGGAGCTGTAGAAAGATACACTCAAGCAGCCATAGATAGTGGAAAAATTAGACCAGATCAAAGAGATGCCTTTATGGCTCACTTAGCTACAGATGTAAGTGAAGGTGGAGCAGACATAGAAAGTAATGCAGCAGTAAGAGGATTACTTCGGGATGAAGATTTTAGTATAGTAGATAGTTATGTGCAGGGTGTAAATTTTCAAGACGCATCTGAAGCCGCAGTTATAGACACTACCGCTCCAGCTGCACTTGATTTCAATGAAATCCCAGGTTTAGGAGGAGAAATTCCACAACCTATTTACAATACTTAAAAATAAATTATGGCAAATTATATAGGATACGATCCAGAAACAGGAGTAGAACAAGTAGACTGGGGAACGATAACAAGTGATTTAGTTGATGGTATAAAGAAAGAAGACGAGAGAAGAGTTCAGAAAAAAGCAGATATTGAAAAAGGAACAACTGATTTAATTACTGAAATTAGAGACCATCAATCTGCAATAGGATCTAACACAACATATAATGGTTATGTATTAGATGCTTCACAACAAGCTATTGACTATACCTTAATGCAACAACGATTGTTGAAAAAAGGACAATTAAAGCCAAGTGACATAGTTAAGGGTAATCAAGTATTAAGTGACGACTGGAAATCATTTGAGCAAATTTCAAAAACATTTCAAGATCAAGATGCAGCTGCAAAAAAAGCACAAGCAGAAGGGTTAAGTTTACTGGGAGAAGAAAGTTTTGCAAAATTTCAACAAGATGTAGATATAAATAACAGTAGGCTTGTGGTTAATCCAGAAGACGGAAGACTTTATTTTGAAACTAATGATAAAAGATTATTAGGAATGTCATCTATAAATAATCGTGCAGCAGATTTACCAAAGGATTTTGACATATTAGCAGGAACGAAAGGGTTCACTGATACACTAGGAAGAGTTGTAGGAAGAGATGGTATGGGTGGAACTATTGAAAACATAAGAGATTTAGATAGTTTTAAAAAATCTAAAAAATCATACATAGAAAGTATAAATGCAGACCCTAGAAACACTTTAAGTATTTTAACGCAAAATGGCTATAAAATAACACAAAAACCAGATGAAGTTGATGCTAATACTATATTGGTAAAGCCAGATGAAAATGGTATGTTACAACCAGATTTAAGCGACGCAAACATTAAAGCATCTAATGGGTTTATAGATGAGATTATAGATTCTCAACTAAATAAAATTTATAGCGCAAAAAGCAGTACAGGATCAGGTGATCTTGACAAGGAACGTAATCTAGGACAACAGTACGGGTATGTTGCCAATATATTCAATCCAGATGAAGGAATGAGAAAAGAGTCTATAAACCAATTACTCCAAAATTACCCTAATGTTGAAGATATAACTGTAGATAATAAAGGGGTTACTATAACTAAAAATGACGGCACAAGTCCTGCGATCCCTATTGATTTTATAAGGTCTGGAGAAGGCGCTACAGCAAAATACAATACAGCAGAACAGATGGCTGATCAACTTATATCTGCACTTACAGGAGCTACCTCTGCAGAAAAGTTAAAGAAATACAAAGATCAATTCAGACAAACTGGAGAGTATCAAAAAATGAAAGATAATTTTGATAAAGCACTAAATGCTAACTCTATAAGCGTGTTAGAAAGCTCAACTTCAAGGCCACTTGCTTCAATAGAATTTACAGAAAAACAACTATCAGAATTTGCAAAAACTCTAGATATAGACAATGTAACGGCAATAACTAAAGGAACAGGGCAAGCAGTTGTTGGTGTTTTCAATAATTTTTTATTAGCAAATCAACGAAAAGCTAAAAACGCTAGACTTAAAATTGATGATTCGGGTAACATTGTTTTAAGCATAGGTAATAAAGATATAAGTTTAGGTAATGAAACGAAGTTGAATACTAATGATATAGCTCGTACAATACAGCTAGAAGTAGCTAATTTCAAACCAAATAGTATGAGTAATTTTTAAAATAAATAAATGGCAAATCAAGATGCAATAAATACACTGTATGAATTAGCAAAGGATGATGGTTACACAAAATCAATAGAAGAGTTTCAAGTCACAATGACTAATAATCCAGAGGCTGTTTCAAGGATGTATGAAGTCGCTAAACAAGATGGTTACTCAAAGTCAATAGATGATTTTAATGTATTAGTAGGCTCAAAAAAAAAAGACCAGTCCGTATTATCTGGGGTTCCAGACACTGGGGGATTTTCTTTTGGGGTAGATTCTTCGGATACAGTAGAGTCTTATGAAGATATAGATATATCTAAAAATATAATAGATGTAGAGCAACAAGATTATATCACACCATTAAATACTTACGATGTAAAACTAGATTTTAAAGATGAAGATGTAAATTCATCTATTCAAAAAAATATAGACGCACAAACAAACGACCCTCTATCTGCAGCTATTGATATTGACTATGATATAAATGGCGAAAAAATAAAAAGAAACACACAATACAGATATTTACAAGGTGATGAATCAAAAACTAAATGGTTGTTAAAGAAATATTTAGTTGATATAGACGGTAACATTTCTCTTACAAAGGATGATGGTGAGTACGTAAAGCCTACTAAAAATAGCATTCTAGATGAATTAAGGAATGGAGTTAATAGTGAAGGTATCAAATTGCCAAATGGAATGTTTGCTGAAAGAGGAACAGAAGACTATAAGTTGGCAATGGCTATTCTTGATGACAATGAAGTAGCTAGTTCTTTAAGAATAGATATTGAAAGTCCTACTTTAACTGCATATGATTTTAAAGAACCTAATAAGTATGCGTTTATGAATAACGTAGAAAAGAAAGATGATTTAAATAAAGGCTTGTTACAATTTGGTTCTGGCGTTACTGTTTCTCAATTAAATCAAGAAGGAATAAACGCTCAAGAATTTTTAAAATTTTCTAAACAAAACTTTTCAAAAGAAACTGCAGCATATAGACTTTTTAAATACGGCGTCAAATCAGATATAAATGAAGCTGCATTTAAAGAGCAAAAACAATTAAATAAAGTAAATTCATTTAAATCTTACAGATTAGAAAAATTATCTGAAGATATAAATTTGATTGAAAAAAGATTAAACAAAACAACTAATCCTGAAGAATATAAAAAGCTAAAAATACAACAAAGATCATATCAAGAAATATTTTTAAATCTTTATAGAAATATGACTGACAAAGAATTAGTTAAAAAAGTATTTCCTAATTATTACGAACAGTATGATGAAGAAGGCGATGCTCAGTTAATGAAAAGAATGAGAACATACGAAGCTGCAAGAGGCAATAATTTAAATGCTTTTGGTCATGTGGTAGGACAAGTTGCGAGCGGCTCCTTTACTTCAATTGGAGGTTTTGCGACAGATACTTTCGCATTTATTCCAGAAATCTTAAACGAAGGTTTGCATGCTTTAGGAGCAGACAATAAAGGCGCTTTAAAGGGAGTATCAGAGATGCTTTCAGACACTGTAACAGGTTTCAAAGCTAGTGAACTAGGAGTAACTGAAAGACCTGCGTTTGCGGCAGGAAAAGAAGTGTTGGTAGATGGTGAACTATATATGGTTCAGGCAGACGGAAGAGTTCTAGATCATAAAACTAATGTGTTTATGGGTGGAATAATTTCTGATGATCAATATAAAAAAGTACAAGAAGCTGCGGAGGGTGTAACCGAAACAACTACAAACACTACAGCAGGCACTATAATTCCTAAAGGCGTAGAAACTATAGCTCATATGGTTGGTCTTATAAAAACTGGTAAAAATATTTCAAAACGAACCGGAGTAAGTGGAGCATTTGGAATGGGTTTAGCATCCTACACTAGTGGAGTTGTAGGTAACGTTGAGTCAGTAAAACAAGATTTAATGCGATCAGGATTGAGCGAATCAGATGCTTATGACAGAGCTATTTTATATGGAAATGCAATTGCTACGCTAGATGGAATAATGTCTGGATTAATGGGTTCTAACGCAAAATTATTAAGAAATAATCAAGCTACCAGAAAACAGTTATTAGATATTATAAAAAATCCAGATAATTTAAAACAATTTAGTAAAGATGAATTAAATAGAAAAGTTAAAGATTTAGCAAAAGAAAATGTAAAAGAACAATTTGAAGAGCTCGGAGTATACGCTGCAGAAAAGGGAATAAACGCAATTATTAACTATGATCTTGGGCAGGAAGTAAGATCTGCTGAGTTTAAGAAAAATGAAATTTATGAGGTTGGAGTATTAACTTTCGGAGCTACCACAGGTTTAGGTGGCAGAACTCTTTTAAATAACAATACAAGAGCAGACTTTACTAATTTTTTATCAAAAGATATAACCACTACAAGAGAAGCTTTACTAAAATTAGAAAAAGAAGGTTCTATTACAAGAGATCAGGCTAGTCAAGCATATAGTGAAATATATAATATGGCAGCTGCTAATAACACGGTAAAAGGCGTTGTAAAAATTTCTGAAAATATAGAGCCTATGGCTGATTTAATGTACAGAAGACAATCTTTGCTTGATAAAAGAAAGGGAATGGAAGGTCCTTTAAAGTTAGAAGTAGACAAGCAAATAGCTGATGTAGATAATCAAATACAAACTCTATTTGATAAAGATGTAGCTGATGTTGATGCAAAAATTAAAGAACAAAACAATCAAGCAGGCAAAGAAAACGCTATCAATGCTATAGAAAAAGAAAACAAAAAAAGAAAAAAAGACGGATTAGATCCTATTGAGATAAATAAAAAAAATATAGATAAAAAAATAAACGAATTAAACGATGCCAATAAAGAGTCAAGCACAGTATCTGAAACTGAAGGGGACACAGCCAAAGTTGTTTCAGAAATGGATGAAGGAGTATCCAGTGAACTTTCAGGAACTACCAATGAGAGTAGCACCGAAAGCGAAACCATTAGAGATGAAGCTGGTGAGACAGCCAAAACGAAAATAACGTCTTCTACAAATAAAAATTTAGAGTTTGAAGTTGTAGATGGAAAGTTAATGGTTAAAAATAAAAATACCGGCAAATCTAGAGACGCCTCAGAAAAACAACAAGCAGGTTATATAAACCAGTCTGAGTGTGGAGCGCAAGAATTACAAATAGAGGCTGATCAAAATATTTCTGAACAAGAATATAATAATAAAATAATATCGGAATCCAGAAGCCCTATACAGTTAGCTAAACTAATACAGAGCTTAGAGAATGATTTAGAGGCAGACCCTGATTCTGAAGCAAATTGGGAATCTAAATTCAGAACATACAAAATAAATCCAAAATCTTATGAAAGGTTTGGAAATAAAAAAACTAGAACTAAAGGAATGAATTCTGGTTGGATGCAAATACAAAACAAAAACCCAAGTCTAAATGAAAGTTCTGGCGGACAAGATTTAGATTTAATTGCACAAGAACTCTCTACTGAAACAGGGATGGATATAACTCCACAAATGCTGGTAGATTATATGGACTCGAATCCCAACAATAAGGCTCCATCAGAAATAAAGAATAGAGCAAATCCTACAAAAATTGATGCAAATAAAAAATTTACAGAACTCACAGGGTTAAAGGCCACTAAAGAAAATGTAGATAAGGTAGCTGGCAAGGATCCAAGCGCAAATCCAAATAGAGATTTAGAATTGGAATCAAGCGAAAAAGAATCTAGTGAACAGGATGCTGCTAAAGAAAAAGACAGACAACTAAAACAATACGAAGATTTCGACCCAGCAAAAGACGTAAGCAGTGATGCAGATAAAGACCCAGATAAAGACAATGAAGAAAAACCTAATACTTATTTTCAACGAGCTAAAGATTATTTAAATAAACAAGCAGATGAAGCTTACACTTACATGGTTGATAAGTATTCTGGAGTAAGAAAAATACAAAAAGCTATAGAAAAATTTACAGGAAGAGATCAAAAAGATGACTCAAACTTTGATAAAGCAGAAAAAGTTGTATACGGTAAAATTCGTAATAAACTAGAGAAGTTTAATAAAAGTATGAGTAATTTTCTTTTTAAGTTAAATAACAAGGGTATATCGGCAAAAGATTTTGACAATTATTTATACGCAAAACATTCTCTTGAAAGAAATAAAATACTGAAAGAAAGAGGAGCAGATAACGTATCTGGCTCAGGTATGACGGACGCACGAGCTAATCAAATATTAAATACTATTGAAAATAAATATGGTAATAAAATATTAGATATAGAAACAGCGGCTGATTTTATATATAAAACAAGTCGAGAAACCTTAGATATGCAACTGGAAGCAGGACTTATAAGCAAGCAAGCATATGATAATATATTAAAAGATGAATTTAAAAACTATGTTCCTTTAACTGGTTTTGCAGAAAATGATTCTACAATAGAAAAAGAAAATAAAAAAGGTAGACCTATGAGTAGCGGTTTACAAGCAGGAAAAGGCAAAACAAAAATGACAGGTCGAAAGACAGAAGCTCAATCTCCTATAGCATCTATAATGCAAAGACGTACTGATGCTATTATGAATATTGATAAAAACAATGTATTAGTTAAGCTTTTTAACATGCTTAAGGGTAACCCCGATACGAATCAATATGTGTTTTATAACGAAGGAAATAAAAAGAAAAAATTTATAAAAGACCCTAATACGGGTAATAATATTGAAGTAGAAATGAGGCCTGATGAAATGAGAGATGATCCAGGGATGGTTAGGGTAATGGTAAATGGTGTAGAAAATTTTATAGATATTGTGGGTGATCCTAGTATAGGAACGATATTAAAAACAGGTATGGGGGTAGACGCAGAGCAAGTAAGTTCAATAGTTAAAACATCTAAAAAATTATTAAACTTTATGCGAAAAGTATATACAACCTTAAGCCCTGAGTTTGTGGTTAGTAATTATCTTAGAGATATACAAACAGGAGTTCTTAACGCAATAGCAGACAAAGACATACCTTTGTTTAGTAAAAACATGGCTAAGACAGTAACTGATTTAGTTATGAATTCTGGTAAATCATTTAAGACCATAAGAGCTGTAACATTGGGTAAATCACAAGATGCAGATGGAAATACACTGTCAGATTCTGAATTAAAGAAAAAAGGATATGATCCAGAAATGATAAAGTATTACGATGATTTTTTGGCTGAAGGTGGTCAAACTGGATACGGATACACGCAAAGTTTAGATCAAATTAAAAAAGATGTAGATGCTATAGAGAATCCGACTAATTTTAAAAAATTTAGTAAATCTTTAAATAATATTATTGACTCTTTTAATAACGCTGCAGAAAATTCTACACGTTTATCTGCGTATATAATGGCTAAAAAAGACGGAATGACAAATCAAGAAGCTGCAGCATTAGCTAAAGATTTAACAATAAACTTTAATCAAAGCGGTACTCAACAAGGAATATCAGCATTATATTTATTTTTTAATGCCTCTGTTCAAGGTACTGTAAGGTTTGCAAAAGCAATAGGTATTTCTAATTTTCAAGACACAAAAATAGGTGAAGGCAACAAAATTTTAAATGCGTTGGGTATTAAAGATAAAAAACTAAATCCGGCTCAAAAATTAGCTACTGTATTGACTAGTTTTTCAGCAATGATAGCTTTTGCAAATATATCTTTTGGAGACGAAGATGAAGATGGAGTTCCTTATTATGATAAAGTTCCAGAATCTATAAAAAGAAGAAATATAGTGATAATGCGCCCAGGTACAGATGGTGAATATATAAAAATACCTCTCCCATATGGCTATAATATATTTCACAATATAGGTACGGGAGCTATGGACTCTGCAGTTGGTGATAAAACTGCAGGTGAATTTGCAACAAACCTATCCGTTTCGGCTTTAGAAGCGTTTTCTCCTGTAAGCCTTAGTGATGCAAAAGGCGTTGAAGGTGGTATAATTAATTCAACCCCTAGCGCACTTAGACCTATAGCGGAAGTTGTATTCAATCAAAACTATTTTGGACAACAAATAGCTAACGAAGGATTCCCCGGAACTACCACGCCCGATTCTCAACAAGGAAGATACACTACAAGTTCATTTAAAAAAATTTCCAGATTTCTTGCAGAAGTAGCAAATGAAAAAACAGGAGGAACAGTTTCTAGTTCAGGAGAAGTTGATATAAATCCTGATAAAATTGATTATTTGATGCAGCAATATTTAGGTGCGCTATACACTTTACCAAAATTAGCATCCGATTCTTTTGAGGAAGCTATAAGTGAAAAGCCTTATGAATTTAATATTAATAAATTTCCTATTGCCAGAAGATTTTATGGTCAGCAAAACAGATTTACGGCTCAACATTCTTTTTATGTTAGCGCGGTTTTTTT
>Ga0181380_1000616_pt1 | contig 15813 bp, 9 predicted proteins | sample 3SPOviralmetaG_FD_130116 | JGI IMG/M metagenome (GOLD analysis project Ga0181380, IMG submission 130116) | Marine viral communities from the oligotrophic San Pedro Time Series (SPOT) site, San Pedro Channel, CA, USA - 3 SPOT_SRF_2009-08-19 | ecosystem: Environmental > Aquatic > Marine > Strait... | reverse complement strand
GGGCAAATCAACAGATAATAATTTTTTATGATTCAGCTGGAAGTACAATAGAATAGGTTAAAGATATGGCAAATAAAAAGAAATCAGATTTAGTACAAAAGGATGTATCGTTACTCGGTAGAGATTTTGGAGAGTTTAGAAAAAACCTAATTGAGTTTTCTAAAAACTACTTCCCAAATACTTACAATGATTTTAACGAATCATCTCCTGGTATGATGTTTATGGAAATGGCATCGTATGTAGGTGATGTGTTATCATTCTATACAGATACACAATTAAGAGAATCGTTATTAACCACTGCTGAGGAAAATACAAATCTGTTTAATATAGTAAACTCTTTAGGATATAAACCTAAGAATATTATTCCAGCATCAGTAACAATGGATGTATTCCAATTAGTACCTGCAACTGGTGTGGGTGATAATGTAAAACCTGATTTTGATTATGCTATGACATTATCAGAAGGTATGGTTATTGGTTCAACTGATTTTAGTAATGTTGAATTCACAACAGTATCATCAGTCGACTTCTCATTCTCTTCATCATTCGATGCAACTGAAATTTCTGTTTATCAAATTGATGAAAGTACAAATGAGCCGGTTTACTATTTACTAAAAAAACAAATAAAAGCTACAAGTGGTAAAGAAGAAGTTAAAACATTTGAATTTGGCCAAGCTAAAATTTATGATAAAATTAAAATTGAAGCAGATAATCTGATAAGAGTAAAAAACATATCCGATTCAGATGGTGATACTTGGACTAGAGTTCCTTACTTAGCGCAAGATACTGTATTTGAACAAATAGATAACAATGAGGATAACTCAACATACTTACATCAGTATAGTGGTGATACTCCTTACCTATTAGAATTAAATAGAGTTCCCAAAAGATATGTAACAAATTTTGAAGATGATGGAATTATGGCTATTGGATTTGGAGCTGGTATATCATCGAACGCAGATGAAGAAATAATACCAAATCCTGATAATGTAGGTTCAGCACTTTATACAGAACATCAAAATTTAGATTCATCATTAGACCCATCAAACTTTTTATATACAAAAACATATGGAGTAGCACCACAAAACACAACATTGACTGTTACCTACTTAGTTGGTAATGGTATTGTAGATAATGTTCCTGCCAATGATTTAGTAAATGTTGTATCAAGTATTACTAATTTTAAAAATGAAATAAATCTAAATAAAAATGTAGTATCATTTTGTAGACAATCATTAGCATGTTCAAATCCAAACGCAGCTGTGGGTGGTAAGACTACAGAATCAAAAGAAGAAATTAGACAGAATGCTATGGCATTCTTCGCAGCTCAAAACAGAACTGTAACTAGAGAAGATTATGTAATGAGATGTTACGCTCTTCCACCACAATTCGGCTCAGTAGCTAAAGCATATTTAGTTCAAGATTATCAAACTGAAAACTCAAAGGTAGATGGTCAGTATATCAATACCGAAATACCAAACCCACTAGCATTAAATTTATATACTTGTGGATACGATAACGAAAAAACTTTAAAAGCTTTAAACGATGCAACTAAATATAATTTAAAAAACTATATTTCATATCATAGATTATTAACAGATGCTGTGAATATAAAAAATGCACATATAGTAAACATTGGTATTAACTTTGAAATTATAGTTATGCCAGAATTTAACTCTAATGAAGTTTTACTAAGAACAATAGATAGATTAAAAAGTTATTTTAATATAGATAATTGGAGAATTAACGAACCAATTAATTTATCTAAATTATATGTAGAGATTGATAAAGTAGATGGAGTACAAACTGTAGTAAGACCTGATAACCAAGGTAAGGGTGGATTGCAAGTTGTAAATAAATTTAATGGTAACTATTCACCAAACAAGTATAGTATAATTAACGCAACCAAAGGTGGTATTATTTATCCACCTAAAGACCCATCTATATTTGAAGTGAAGTTTCCAAATTCAGATATTAGAGGACAGGTTATAACACAACAGTTCTAAACGAGGATATAGTATGATTTACAGAATATACGGACAAAAGGATACTACAATTTATGAGTTAAATACTCGTAAAGAACAAAACACGGGCTTAGATGAAGTGTTAGAGGTTACCAAGTTCTTTGATGAGGAATCCAACTCAATACATATGGGTAATAGTAGAATTTTATCTAAGTTTGATTTAACTGAAATATCTAAATCAATATCATCAAATGAAATACCATCAACCGCAAACTATCAATTAAACCTAACTTCTATTGGTGATGATGAAGTAGAAACAGAATATACATTAGAAGTATATCCTATTTCACAAAGTTGGTCTGAAGGAACTGGGCAATATTTTGATACACCTATTTCAAAAGTAGGTAGTAGTTGGAAATACAGAGATTCGAAAAACCAATGGGGTGTTTCTAAAACACAAATCTTTAATGGAAATGAAGTTGAAGTATCTCCCACTACAGGTGTTGTTTTATACGAAGGTTTTACAAATGGAAGTGGTTCTGCATTCTTAACAGAATCAATTAACGACTTTAATGGTAATTCTCCATTCACATTGATTGAAAACAATAAACTAATTATATCAGCATCTAACTTCGCAGGAACTACATTAGTATTTCCAGCATATCTATTAAATACAGTTAACTATGGAGTACAATTTCAAATAGACCCTTCTTCATTCGATGATGTAGCATTTAGAATTAAAACACCAAGTGGTCTTGTTAAAGCAGAGGGTGATTATGAAGGTATGATTAGTGCTATAACAGCATCATCTACTCAATCATTTAATTTAAACGCAACTGAAACGGGTGACCACGAATTAAGATTCACATTCTTTGATGGAAGTGGTGATGGAACATCTACAACAGGTTCTTTTGATGAAGTTTACGTTTATCAAAAAGAAGGTAATTTAATTAATTGGGAAACGTTTACTCAAAATGAAGGTAAGTTTAAATTACGAAATAGAGTAAATGAAGAAGTGGGTTCTAAAATTAAAATGTTCGCATCAGAATCTAAGTTAAACTTATATGCTACTAATGGTGGAGCAGATGCTCAATATTCACAAACATTACAATCAGGTTTAAACTACCAAATTTCAGCATCTATATTTCCCGGAGACTTTAACTCAATCGATTTTACATTATATGATACTAGTGGGTTACCATTAAGAAGTGGTATATCAAATTTAACATCTTCATATACAAGCAACGGAGTACAGAGTATATCATTTACACCAGTGTTAGATGGAGATTATATATTTGCATACACATATTACAACACCGCATCAGATGGTGGAACTGGTTCTTTAGATGATTTTAAAATAACATATTCAGGTTCACTAAGTACAAGACCAATTACAGAAGCGGGTTACATAAAGAACGAAGGTGGAGCCACTTGGTACACCTCATCAATAGATGGAACTAAGTATTCTCAGAGTTTTGAAAAATATACATCTGATTTGAATGTTAATGTAACAAAATATGTAAAAGATATATTAAGTGGTTCAAGACCAAACGATGGGTTTATCATAAAAAGGACTTCAGCTGATGAAAGTGGTTCTATACGATATGGTTCATCTAAGTTTTTCTCAAACGATACTCATACAATATATGTTCCTACATTAGAAGCTAAGTGGGATGATTCATCATTCGCAACAGGTTCACTTACAGAACTAACTGCAGATGATATTACATTGTATATGAAGAACCTAAAAACAGAATATAAAGAATTATCAACATCTAAATTAAGAGTTGTTGGTAGAGAAACATATCCTCAAAGAAGTTTTACCAATACGGCACCATACAACCAAATTAAATATCTCCCAGCAACTACTTATTACCAGGTTAGAGATGTAGAAACAAATTTAGTGTTGATTCCGTTTGATACAACTTATACAAAGGTTAGTTGTGATTCAACAGGAAACTTCTTTGATTTTAGATTTAATACATTACAACCTGAGAGATTTTATCAATTTGAATTTAGAGTTGATAGAACTGGTAACAAACAATATTTCGATGGGTTCATATTTAAAGTGGTAAGATAATGGCAGCAACAACAACAACACCTCAACAAAATACTGGTATAAATATAACAGTACAAAATGAGTCTGAAAACTATCGTAACATACGAAGAAATAGTTCAAAGCAAATTGTATCTTATACGTTACCAGAGGATTCAGATAAAGAATATGGGTATAAAAGAATACCAGGCACAACTACTGTGTTTGAATCACAAATATACAATCGTACTATCCCACAGCTATCAAATGAGCTAATTACACCATTACCGGATTTCACAAATGAGGTGATAAGGCAAAATTTTGTAAAAGAATCAAAAATGTATTACCAAGTTGGTAGTACATTACAACCTATACGGGGTGATGAGTTGGTTGAACCAAAAGATGAATTTAGTGGTAGATATGAATTATCACCAGCAGCACCTTCATTCAGAGGTAACGCTGGCGGTACTTTACCAGCTGGTAAGAAAGAAGGTGGACAAGAAATTAAACCTGGAGATGAATTTAGATACGGACCCAATACTCACTTTGGTGGTATAAGTTGGAGTGATGAGGATACTGTAAACGCAACAGATGGTTATATTACATACCCAGGTCATAAAGAAATCGCATGGGATAATACAGTATATGGACCTCCACTACAACAATATGGATATAGAGTTACTAAGGAATTGATAGAGTCAGGAAGAAACCTTAATATTAGAGCCGTAGTTGGTTTTAGAGTAAAAGCTGGTAGTTCTAATGTAGGTGCATATGCGGCTATTATGAGAAGAAGAGATACATCAAAAGGTCGTATAGTAACAAAGGGACAAACACACCTTGGTTCAGGCGCACCACATTACCCATTACATCAACTGACATATGATATACCTAATAACCAGTTAGTAGAAAATGCGTTATATCAAATAACAACAAACTTTGGTACAAGAGATGATGGTACTTTTATTATAGGAGATAAATGTTTATTCGAAGTAACAGCACAACTACCTGAAGAGCCAACAATATCATGGCCAACACCAGTAAACGAAATGGAAGCTTCCCAAAATATAGTTAGTGATGAAGCTGTAGAAACTTCAACAAGATAAATGGATAATTGATATGGCAATAGATAGATTTCAAAATAAAGATATATTAGTTTCCTCAAAGATTCCTGTTGATAGTGTATCATTATACTCATTACAAGACTTAGCAAACTTAGGTGGGACTCCAATAAACATCCAACCATCAGATTTATCAACATATTCTAAAAAAGAATACCACATATACTCAGCTAATAAATTAGTTCATTCGTCTGGATATGGTTCAGAACCTGATATGCTTCAGTTTGAAATGAACAATGGTGATGAGCCCGTTGATATAAATATTTTAGTTAGACCTGAACATGAAATAAGAAATACAAACTTAGATTCAGGTTACTATAGTATTGTTTATAATTTTGTAAGAAGCCTTTCACCTGATTTAAGAGTAAAAACTATAAATTCAGATGCAACTGAGATAGAGTTAGAAGTTAAAAATCCTAACTTAACATTATTATCTCTAAAAGGACTTACAGATGAAAATGTAATCAAACAAAATCTTTGTTTGAATTTTGGGGAAAACAATATAGTAACAGTAACAGATATAAGTTTTGCTAACAATCCAAGAATAGGAGTTAAGGAAGAAGATATACCTCACCCATCTCTTACTTATGGACCAGATGACGCAGCTACAATATTCGTACCATCGGAAGAGGGTGAGGATAATAACTTTTGGATTGAGTTTTACCAACAAAGAAAGCCAAATAGTTTTGGATATCCTGTATATAGAGCAACTGGTAGAAGTGCTAAGTGTGTAGTTGGTGTTGATGAAAATGGAAGTATTCAATGGGAGATTCAAAAAGATGTAAGTGGAAATGAAATCTTTTACTTTGATGCAGTTTATGCAAACGCAAACAATATTCCTGAAGATAGAATATACAACATCCCAGCTAATTCTGAAATCTACCACCGAACACCTAATACGAGCGTTGGTAGAAGATTATCCTATTTGGGACCAAACCACTCTACAGTTAGATACTACGATACAAGATTCGAGGCATCCGAAGTTAAAACTGTAGTAGTAAAATTATACCAACCACTTCCAGATGGATTTGCACCAAAGGATTGTATAATTCAGCGTGTAGAAAGACCTTCGTATATAGAGAGAGTTTTACTATATAATTTAGATGTACCCGATGAGCAGGCAAACTTTTCATCTCCTAACTTTAAATTAGATTTAGGGACATATGGAAAATCACAAGGTACTGATTTAAAGAGTTGGAATGATTTATTAGATACAAACCTATCAACATCACAACAAATTATTGATAAGTACATTAGTGGTTCATTTGGAACAGTACCTTTAAATTTAGATTACACTCATTTTAAAAGTTTTGTTAAGTACTCATCTGCTGTAGAACGTGTTAATAACTTAAAGTATAAATTAGAACTAATCGAATCGTATGATAAGAGAATCGGAACACTATCATCAGTTAGTGGTTCTGAAGCTAAAACTAATATAACCACAACTACAAAACGTAAAGATAAAGTTATAAGTGGGTTTGATGGTTGGGAACGATGGATGTACGAAGAGGTTACTGGTTCACTTTATACTCATTATAGTTCATCCAACTATGCTATAGAACCTTGGCCAAAATCAAGCCAATATCCAAATAAATTATATAGTGTAACTTCATCTCAAGCTATAAAAGCTTATAATGGGTTAATTGATTCTGCTAGTATTCATGACGCAATGAATGATGCTAGATTAACAAAAGTAGTTCCTGCCTCAATTGTTGAGGACCCGTTAAACAAAGAATACGTTCTATTTGTAGATATGATTGGACATCACTTCGATATAACTTGGTCTTATATAAACGCATTAACATCTATCAATGAAAGAGAAGAACATCCTTATGATGGTATGCCAAACGCCCTTCTTTATGATGTAGCAAAATCTATGGGTTGGAAATTAACACATGGTAAAGATACATCTAATCTTTGGGAGTTTGGATTAGGAACTGATAAATTTGGTAATGTACCTAATAGTGGTTCACTTCCATCTAAATCACACGAACAAATTAATAATGAAGTATGGAGAAGAATTGTAAACAATATTCCATATCTTCTAAAAACAAAAGGTTCGGCTAGAGCTGTAAAAGCATTAATTGCTACATATGGTATTCCACAAACATTCCTATCAATCAGAGAATATGGTGGGCCCGTAATAGAAACTGATGTAAGACCATATTGGGAACATGATAGATTTGTTTACCATTTACGAATGGATAATAATAATTACATTAAAGTTCCATGGGATAAGGTTACTGATATAGACCCAGTAACATATGAAATTAAAACTCCGAACCCACTTGATGTTATTGAACTACAAGTAGCACAAAATCTAAACAGAGATACTGCTGTAATTCGTAAAGATAATGATTTCGCAGTATTATTTGAATCTGTTAATCCTAACGATTTTGATAGTATCACTGGTAATATACATTTTTATCTAAGTGGAAGTAATGGATACAAATCAGCATCAATAATGAATGTACCTGTTTTTGATTCTAAAATGAGTACTTTAGTAATCGAACGGGATAAATCAGTAAATGATATCACTTCAAACAATGGATACAAGCTCCAATATAGAAGAAATAAGAAAGATAGAATCACAGTAAGCCGTTCAGCTAGTATATCAATTGAAGGTTCTACAGAATCATCATATAACGCAGCTTGGACTGGTAGTGGTGATGTAGAATTTGGTAATGCATTTGGAACAATAAGTGGAGCTCCATCATTGTGGGCAGATACAAATACGATGAGTGGTTCGATTCAAGAAATAAGATATTGGGCAAATACACTTAAAGATATTGTTATTGATGAACATACATTATCAAGAGAAACATATCATGGTAATTCCCCTACTTCATCATACTTTGATTTGAAATTTAGATTTTTACCAGATTCTAATTTAAAAACAATTAATAATGCAGGAGATTCTCATTTATCACAACATCCAAATCAGAAAGTATCAACCACTCAATTAGGATACCCATTAACGGCATCTTTGTTTAATTTTGAAAATGATGATTTGATTGGTGTAACCGAAGAGTACTATACAAAAGTACCATCTGCTGGAGCAAACAATATTTTAAATAATAAAGTTAGAATTGAGAAAAACCCACTTACAGGAATATTAGACCCTGAACAACGAAAAGAAAAATCCCAATACGATTCAGCACCAGTTGATTCGAATGTGGTGGGTGTTTATCTATCAGCTACTAGAATGTATAATGATGATATTATAAATCACACAGGTTACTTTGATATAGATGATTATATAGGTAATCCAGATAACAGAGCTGGATACACCGAACAAAATGAAGAATTAGATTATGTTCGTAGACAGGTATTTAAAAAATACTCAAACAAAAACTTAATCAATAATACAATCGATATATTAGCTAAATACGATATGTCGGTGTTTGAACAAATTAGACAAACAATGCCAGCTAGGGTTGATTACAACTCAGGTATATTAATAGAACCACATATTTTAGAAAGACCTAAAATTAAATCATTAACAAAGGTAACTCATACTAGGCCTATGTATGATGTGACTATAGCAGCATTGGATAGACCTGTATCAGCATCTAAACATGATTACGAAACTGAGATTACAAACTCATATTCTTTCTCAGCAGAAAAAATTGGATATGAAGCAGAAATATCAACATCAAAAGATATCGTATCAGCTGAATACACTAGATATGAGGATACTATAAATCTAAGAGATATGCTTATCATAACATCTCAAAAAGATGATATAGAGGATTTAGGTAATCCACAACTTAGAGATATGTATGCACCATCAACATACAAATATGTAATACCTGTTTATAAAGCAGGGGCAGATGTTGGGTATGGTTTAAATTGGAATACTGGTTCTAATGGTAGTTGGAACTACAACCCATTAGCAACGACTGTGGTAAATAGTAAACCATCTAGATATGCAAGAATAACTAAAACATTCTTTTCATCAGCAATATCAGCATCTCTGAATTTACCAAATTCATCATCATTACATCCAGCACAAGTAGGAACTGATGAATTACCATTAGCAGTAGAGAATCTTAGATTTTTAGGATGTAAAGCAAAATCTGATTCATTAACAACAAATTCACCTGATACTCCAGATGGAAAACCTGTTATTGAAATATTCCAAGCAGACCCTAACGTACTAATAAAAACAACCCAAACTGCGGCTGAAGGAAATTTAGATGTAGATACTGCAACTGGATTAGGTACATTAGATATAAAAGATTTAGTAATTAACGATGATTTATATTGGAAACGATTGCAAGAATATCGAAGAGAACTTAGAGAGTTCAGAAGAAAGATAGAGAAAATGATTTCTATTGAAGATGCAAGAGCAGATGAGTTTGATGTCAGATATAAAAAAGAATTAAAACTTCGTGATTCAGAAATGTTCAGAAGAAAAGAATTTGATATAAAAAATGGTTCACCTTTTTAATAGGAGATAAGATATGGCAAGTAGAAGAAGTATAAGAGATAGTGGTAATCGATTAAATAAACTAATCGATGAACGAATGAACGAGCGTATATCTAGACCATTAATTAAAGACCCTAAAAGAAACGCTGATGAATCTACTAAAATATCTAAGGTAATAAAAGAACCTGAAGTTTTAATAAAAACAGGAAAACCTTTAAAGGATAATATAGTAATCACTAAAGATGATAAGGTAAAAGAAAAAGATTTAATTAAATTAGTAAAACCATTACCTACATTGGATGGTAATGTAGATTCAATTATACATGATATACTAAATCCAAAAACAGAAGAAATCCTATCAGACCCAATATTAGATGTTAAAGATTATAACGAAGAAGATAAGCGTAGGATATATATAGAAGAAGTTGAACGTAGAAAGATTGAAGATGAACGATTCTTAAAGATACAAGAAGCTTTTCAAGATGAAATTAAAAGAAGAGAGATGTTCAGAGAAGAATTGAAGCAAATGAAAATTGATTTTGATATATATCTTAAAAAGAAGTACCCAGATATTGTAGGAGAAAAATCTATAAGAGATAAGGATATTGATAAGATTAAAGCAGAATCTGTTCGTAATGCTGAATTGATATTACAACAGAAGAAAGCTCTAAAAGATAAAATGGTTAAGCGTCTTGAAGAAGAAAAGTTACGAAAGCAAAAAGAAGTTAAAATGGTTACGAATACGAAAACAGAAAAAAACGTTTCAACTTTTTTAGAAGAAGAGATAATTATAGAACAACAGGAGAAGATGCAAAGAAATCCTGAGTTAGATGGTTTAAATAAGGTAGAACGAACTATTAAGGAAATGGAGCAAATGGAAATCCGTTTAGGTAGACCAATAGTTCCACATAGAGATATAGTTGAAAGTGATGAATCCGATTTTGATTCTCAATCAGCAACTAAAGAAACAGACATATTAATAAAACCAGAGGAAAAATTACCTTTTGAAAACTATAAACAGAAGAGAGAAATTTTAGAAGTATTAAGACAATCAATGGGTGGTAAAAATACTGAAGAAGATTTCGCTGTGAAGATGGATAAAGATGATAGAAAACGTGGTAAATAACACAAAATTATAAAAGTTAGTGTAAAAACTTTTTTTTTAATATTTATATAAGAAAACAAATTGTAAAAGGGTATAACAAATGGGATATTTAGATAATTCATCAATAACAGTAGACGCTATTCTAACTAAGAAAGGTCGTGAGTTATTGGCAAAAGGTAGAGACTTCTTTGTAATCAGTCAATTCGCATTGGCAGATGATGAAGTAGATTACGAACTATGGAATCCAGCGCATCCGCTAGGTTCAGACTATTATGGAATCATAATTGAAAACATGCCGATAGTAGAGGCAGTAACTGATGAGAACTACTCATTAAGATATAAGTTGTTAACACTTCCTAAAAATACAATTAGAATCCCAATCATTCAATCTAACCCAAGCTCAATTAGTTTAGAAGAAGGTGGACAACAACAAACTGTAACTCTTACTACTAGGAATGGTGGTAATGATACATTAGGGTTCACTGTTACGTTACTTAACTCAGATGCAGCAAGTATAGTAGGTGATGGTAGTGGAATAGCAAACAACTCAGATAGTGTTGGTGCTAATGAAGATAGAAGAAGTGTTACTATTAGTACAAATCAATCATTTACAATTACAACTAAGGTATTAGCAGATAACACAGATATTTCAACAAAAATATTTGTTATCGGAAATGAAACAGGTGGTAGAACAGAAATTGATTTAACTGTAACTAACAATCCTGATATTTCAGTAGGTAATACATTGGATTCAACATTATAAAGAAATAGGGAAAAGATATGGCAATTTTACCAGCAGGTTCGTTTAATACATCAAAAAGAGTTTACACAGCATTAAAAGTAGGTGATGTAGTAGAAGGTGGTGTAGAAAAAGTGACTAGAGGATTATGGAGTGGTAACGTAGGTACGTTAACTACATTTCATACATCATCAGCACAATCAGATTTACAGAAACAATACTATTATGAAATTTTTAATAAGATATCTACTGATGCAACAGCAGAATCACAATTTTCAGTAACATACGGACATAATGATGGTAGTGGGTCATTAGGGCAGAATGAAGATTCTCCATCTAATGCAATCTATTCACAATACGCACAAATCCTACTTCCTGATAATCAGAGAGTATTTAAGTTTAACAATACAGCAACTCAGCACATTTACGCAATCAACCTCAACAGAGCTAGATTGAAAGATAGATTAGACCCTGGTAACTTTGAACTTCATTTAGCTAAACTTACTGGAGCAGCAACTCCAGCAATACATTCAGATAACTTAGTAATCTCATTAATTGATAATAGTGGGGATACTCAACAAGCAGCAACACAAATTGGTAGAGTATATAGTTTAGTTTCAGGTTCAATCCTAAACGGAGTTTTCAATTCAGCTATTGAATATGGTTCTGTATATCCTGAGCAGGGTGTTATTATACTAAATGCTCAGAAGTTAGATTTAGCACAATTAAATTTTGGTACTAATGTAGCTTCAAACACAAATGGTGATAATGCATTTAGATTATTTACATCAATGAGTGGTTCAGCAGTAATTAATGCAAATAATGGATTTGCAGCAAGAAATGAAGAAAAAGTACAATCAACATTCTATTTCGTAAGAGCTAAGAATGGTGAGTATAACTTCTCAAATAACCCATCATATGTAACAGGTTCGAATGGGTCGTTTAGACAACCAACATTTGCTAACAATTCTAAATCATTTATTACGACGGTTGGCTTGTACAATAGTACGCAAGAATTATTAGCAGTAGCTAAGTTATCTAAACCAATCCTAAAATCATTTTCGAATGAAGTATTGGTGAAAGTTAAGTTAGACTTTTAAGTAATATTTTAAGAACGATAATGAAACCGCATGGCAACAGCTTACAAACCAATCAATGGGGGTGGCACTCAATTAAGACCATTCAACACCTATAAAAGATGGGTAGTTACTGATTTGAATTTTAGAACAGATTCATATCAGACTTCCGTTATAAAAGGTATATCCCCAAATTTTGGAGAAAAGATTAATGTTTCCGAATCAATCAACCTACCAGCATATAGAGAAGTAGACCAGATTGATAATTCCGATTCCAAATCAACAGATTTTTTAAAAGTAAAACATCAAAAAGTCGTATGGTCTAGCCTCAATCAAATGTTTTTCAAACATAGGCCTAGAACTGAAAGAGATTTATACGCATCCGCATCTATATTTTCTATACCACAAAACAGATTAGGGGATGGTGTTAGATTTGGAACAGTAGAAGTTATTGATTTCTCTATGACTTCATCTAATTGTGATTCTATAATTATAAAAGATAAAAAAGTTGATGAATTCCACGGCCATTTATATGATGATGGTTTAGATACTGGTTCGTATGTTCCATTTGGAAATTTAATTGGTTATTGGGGATTTAACGATGAGGTTGTAAATAGAACTACTAACATTGATAATGTTATAGAAGATAGAAGTGGTTACTTAAATAACGGGTATGGTAAAAATATAAACTATACCAATGGTATTCCAACTACTGGTGATTTCCAACTACCATCAGGAACAAAAGCAACCTTTAATGGTGTAGATTCCTATATCAGAATAGATAATAAATCTAATTATAAGTTTTTTGAAACAAACAATTATTCACTTTCCTTTTGGGCTAAGTTACCTACAACTCAAAAAGATACTACTGGTAATCAAAATTCTTTGATATCTAAAAGAGGTACTCAAAAAGATTATGGACAAGATAGTAAAGGAAAGGATGTTCTAAGAAGAAGAAATATTCCTACTCCAATATTTCCATTTGATATAGAAGTTCATAATCAAAACGTAGGTTCTAATGATGGTAAGGTTAGAATATCTTTATCAAACGGAAATACACGCATAATAACAGACTCAACAACCAAAATAAATGATAACTTACCACACCATATCTGTTTTAATAAAACAGGTTCTCATATGGAACTTTGGATTGATGGTGTTAAAGAAAATACAGGTTCACTTCCAACTGATATTAGTGGTTCTATAAAAATGAGAGGTATATCAAATCAATACGATATATTATTAGGTAGTAAAGCATTATCAGATGGATGGTTTGAAGATTCAGTATCATCCTACGGACAGTTAAGTGGTTCATTAGATGAAGTTCGTATTTACAATAAAGGATTAACTGAATCTGAAATAAAAGGATTGGGTAACAATGATTATCTTACAGGTTCTGCATATCAAACAAATGTAGTAGGTGAAGTATTTTACAATCATGGAATAATGGTTGTATCAGACCCAAGACCAAAATATAGATACATCTGGTCTGGTCAAAATGGAAATTGGGATTATGGTAATATTCAAATTGGGCAAGAGAGATTCTCATCTAATTATGGATGGAGAACGAAATATAAATCATCCAAACAATTACATGAAATAAATATATTGTGTGAAGTTGGAGCAGATGAATTCAATGTATCTCAAAATCCAACATTAAAACTAAATAATGATTCAGAGAGTTCTATAATGAAAGGATTCGTAACTGGTTCAGATTTTAAAAACTACTTCACTACAGTTGGATTGTATAATCCAAATGGTGATTTAATTGCAGTTGGTAAATTAGCATCGGCAATTCAAAATAGAAGTGATGTAGATATAACTGTTAAGGTTAGAATGGATATGGATGGTGTATTTGGAACTCCTGGTACTGGTTCTTTAATGAGTGGTAGACCAGCTACAATTACTGAGGTTCAATCAATAAAAGAAAATGGTGAACTTACAAGTAAATATGTTTGGGGTAAATTGGATAGGCCTGATATTTTAGTAGGTGATAGTTTAGAAGCAATTGAACAAACTGTTAGTCAACAAGAAATTGATGATTTGAATTCTTCAGAGGTATTACCAAAACCACATCAATACACCAGTAGATTTAAGTAAAATAAAAAAATAAGTTATGAATAAAAAAGGAAATTGGTCTCACATCCAAAAGATGAAAGGTCATAAAAGTGGGTTAGAAACTCGCATCGATGAACAATTACAATCACAAGGTATTGATGGTGAATACGAAAAGCACGAAGTATCATATACAATTCCAGCAACTCATCATACTTACAAACCTGATTTCAGATTACCTAATAATATCTTTATAGAATCAAAAGGCTGGTTCTTACCAGAAGATAGAAAAAAACATTTACATATAAAAGAACAGAATCCTGATATGGATTTAAGGTTCGTACTACAATCCCCAAATTCTAAAATATACAAAGGTTCTAAAACCACATACGCACAATGGTGTGATAAGAACGGGTTCAAATGGGCTAAAAAAGAAATCCCACAAGAATGGATAGATGAAAAAGAAAAAGTAAATTTCTTTGGTTAATTCAAATATTTTTTGTATATTTAAAACAATATGGAAGAAAAGCTGCTATCTTTATTAGAATCAGTCTTAGGTAAAGCTAAGAAAACATCAGGCGATAACTATGCGTTTTGGTCTCCGTTTGTGAATCATCATAAACCTAAATTGGAGATAAACATAAAGTTAAATTCCAATGCCGATAACCCATGGCATTGTTGGATATCTGATGAGAAAGGTAAATCAATCCGTTCCCTTTTCAGAAAACTTAAAGTATCTAAAGAAGTATGGGATGAGCATAACTCCATATTCAAAAGAAAGTATAGATACAGAACAGATACAACTACCGAACAATCTAAGGTAGTTCAACTTCCATCTGAATATATTCCTTTGTGGAAACCTTCTACATCGATTATAAAGAAACACGCTCTATCTTATTTGAACAGAAGGGGTGTAACCCCAGCAGAAGTGTTAAAGTATCAAATAGGGTACTGTGAGGAAGGAATATACAAACATAAAATAATCGTACCATCGTATGATGAGAATGGTATGTTAAATTATTTTGTAGGTAAAAGTTTTTATGATACAACATTTAAACATAAGAATCCAGATGTATCTAAAGATGTAGTTGGGTTTGAGATGTTTGTTAATTGGGATATGCCAATTGTAATTTGTGAGGGAGTGTTTGATGCTATAGCAGTTAGAATGAATAGTATTCCATTGTTCGGTAAATCACCACAATCGGAACTACAAAAGAAAATAATTAGTAAGGGTGTTAAAAGTGTATATCTAGCATTAGATTCAGATGCTTTTAAGAACTCACTCCGAT
>Ga0181380_1000614_pt1 | contig 15836 bp, 6 predicted proteins | sample 3SPOviralmetaG_FD_130116 | JGI IMG/M metagenome (GOLD analysis project Ga0181380, IMG submission 130116) | Marine viral communities from the oligotrophic San Pedro Time Series (SPOT) site, San Pedro Channel, CA, USA - 3 SPOT_SRF_2009-08-19 | ecosystem: Environmental > Aquatic > Marine > Strait... | reverse complement strand
GCCCACCCGGCGTTCAAGCCGCACCTGCTGGCGGAGCGAGAGGCCGACCCCGCCGACGGCGTGTTTGTGTACCTGCAGACCCTGGGCGCGTTCCGCGCCAACGCCAGCACCAGGTTCCCCGAGTACGACGCGCTGTCCAAGGCCATCGCCGTGGACGGCACCGGCACCCTGGTGGGCAGCGTCGAAGAGGCCGCGGTGTCGCCGGCGGCGCTCAAGAGCGCGCTGGCCATCATGAACCCAAGCGCGTGGGGCAGCTGAGGCCCCGCCAAACACACCAAACAACGAATGCATTTACTCTGTCTTAACCCCGGTCAGCACGGGCGCGTTTTGCCACCCGACCCACGCCGCCTTGGCCACGGCCAGCGCCACCAGCACCACCTGCTGCCACGCGTCCAGCACGTACGGCACCGTGAGCACCACCAGCGTGGGCTGCACCACAAACACGGCCAGCGCCAGCACAAAGGCCGCGGACAGGGTGTACAGCGCGACCGCCGCCGCCGCCGACCGCAGCGACGCAAACCCGGACTGCTTCGGCGTCGCGTCCACGCTGGCGTCCGCGGACCGCGACATGACGGCCATAAACACCACGGGCAGCGTGGCGAACACGAGCGACGGCCGCTTGCTGTACTGCACCCCCGTTGCGCGCAGCGTGGCCAGCAGCAGCGCGCACGTCCCCGCGATGGTCACCGCCGTGCGCATCGCCAGCGGCGTCAACGCGGTGGGGCCCGCCGCCAGCGTCGCGCAGAACAGCGCGGCCGCCGCCAGGGTGATGACCGCCAGCACGGCCACGCCAAGCGCGGTGCCGGACACGGCCATGTGGCACTCCAGCCACAGCACCGACCGCGACGCGATGCGCCGCTGGACCAGCTCCAGGACGGCCACTGCAAACGCGACGGCCACCACGGTCACCGCCAGCCCCATCTGCAGCCGCGGCGACGTCCAGCCGCCCGGCCTGTGCGGCGCGGGGGCCAGGCGGGACGACGGCATCACTGTCCACGCCACGCCGGCAACCACGAGGACCAGCACCACGGCGGCGTCCAGCGCCGAGTCGGCGTACATGGCGTGCGCCTCCGCCGTGGACGCGATGCGGACCCACCCGGTGCGGCCCAGCTCCACCACGGCGCCCAGCCCGCCGGTCCCGAGCACCACGACGCCGTCCGCGACCGCGGTGTGGCCCGACAGCCGGTGGATGCTGCCGCCCACCCGCGAGCGCAGGTCGACGTGGAACACCTCCGCGCCGACGCCGATGGCCACGTCGTCGCCCGCGAGGCCGGCGTACGTCGCCGGTGACACCAAGACCCACTGCAGCTCCGGGACGAGGACTACCGTGACGGGGTCGCCGTCCAGGGTGCCCGCCACGCCGCACGCGGTGTCGGGCAGGCTGCCCGGCACGGGCACACAGTTGAGGCGCCCCGGGGCGGCGCCGTCCACCATGCCCAGTGGGTCGAAGCCCACCGGGTTGGGCACGAACCAGCCACCCGCTGGGTTGGTCGCGTACACGACGCTGTCCCAGTCGCCCGCCAGCTCGCCGCCCGGCGCCATGCCCACGGCGTTCACCGCCGAGTCCGGCGTCACCGCGACGCGGACGCCACCCCACCCGATGACGTCGGTCTGTGTTGCACTGTCCCACGACACGGACTCCTGGCGGTACGCCACCGACTCGGACGCCGCCACGGTCACGTTGCGCTGCAGCGTGTCCACGGCGACGCGGTTCAGCACGTAGCCGCCGACCACCAGCGGCTTCTCCAGCACGTAGTCCGCGCGGTACGACTGGCCGTTGGGGTCTTGCGGGTCGGGGCGCAGGCCGTCCCACACCAGCGGCACAAACTCCGACCCGCACGCGTCAAACACGCCAGCCCGGGCGCACGTAGCCACCAGGACCACACACAATGCCGCCCGCATGGCGTGCATGGTTTCTCGGTGCCTCGCTAATGCCACATACATTGCAGTATTTTAGTGACGCTTGCGTCTATTCCAGGCGCCGCCTCCTCGCACCGGGTGGCGCGACGTCGTCTGTCAGCTTCTGGGTGCCCCGCTTGCCCACCGGCGCGGGCTCGTCTTCGTCGGAGGAGATGTCGGGCAGGTCGCCGTCGTCGTCGTAGAGCGTGTCGTTGGCCTGCACGGGGACAAACGCCCGCTTCGGTGGCGGCGGCACTGCGGCCGGCGCCGCGGTCGGCGGCGACGGCGGCTGGGAGTTGGGCTTCCGCGGCACCGTCGCGAGGCCCATCTCCCTCGCAATCTCCTCCTCCTCGTCCAGCGCAATGTCGTCGTCGGGCAGCGCGTCGAAGTCCTCCTCGGAGGGCTCGAAGCGGCCGCCGCCCACGCACGCCGGCGGCGACGGCAGCGTGTTGAGGTCCTCCTCGTCGTCGCCGTCCCACGGGTTGGTCTTGGGCTTGCGGAGCAGGCCGATGACGGCGGAGATGTCGTCCATGCTCATGCCGGTGCACCCCGGCGCCATGGACTCGGCGTACGCCACGACCTTGCGCGCGGACTCGGCGGAGCCCATGTAGTCCGTGGGGAACGACCGCGACCGCACGTCGTCCAGGCCGTCCAGCGTGCCGTCCTCCGCCATCCTGCACAGGTCGCCCTCCAGCTCGTACGCGTTCATGGGCGTGTACACCTTGCCCGTCTTGGACACGGCGAACACCTGGTTGGGCGACAGGCCCGCGGCCGTCAGTCGCGCCATGTGCGCCGTCTTGTCGATGCACTCCTCGATGGGCACCTGGATGCTGTCCTCGTGGTACACCACCACGCGGCGCTGCATCTCCCGCTTCAAGCTGGGGACGCCCAGCGCTTGCGGCGGCTTCTGGAGGTCGCTGGCGGCGTCCTCCGCGCGGGTCACCTCCTTGTTGGTGATGAGGTACGGCGTGCCGTGCGGGTTGGGGCGCAGGAACACCCGCCGCGGCACGCTCGGCATGCCCGGCGTAAACACGGGCACGGCCAGCGTCTGCTCCCGCGTGTACGGCGTGGCGCAGTTCTTCACGACGAGCGCAAAGACGGACGCCGGGTCCTGCAGCAGCCGCAGAATGCCCTTGTGGATCACGAAGAAGGTGCGCACGTGCTTGCTGACGCCGCCGCTCTCGTCCTCTTCCGTCTCCGTCAGCACCTGCGAGAAGGCCGTCATCCGCGACGTCCGCGGGATGAACTCCTTCTTGCGCGCCAGCTCCTCCCGCATGATGGCGATCTGGATGTTCCGCGGCTGGTCGGAGTAGTCGGGCGCCACGTCCACGGGCGCGGGCTGCTGCCGCCCGCCGTTGAAGGCCGCCATGAAGGCGTTGCCCACGGCGTTGCCGCCGCGGCCGCGGCCGTCGGCGCCGGCGCGCGCCATCACGCGCCGGGCCTCGGCGGTGTCGGCGTCTGTCAGGACGCCGCCCCACTTGTTGCGCGCCTCCACGTACGCCTCCTCCTTGGCGCCCACGATGTCGAAGCCGAAGGCGTCGCACGCCTTGAGGCGGGCGTCCACGGGGTGCAGCTCCGCGTTCTGGGGCCGCTTCAGGATGGGGTCGAGCCACTCGGCGTCCTTTGGCCACTCCTTCATGATGTTCGACAGGATGGCGCTCACGGCAGACACCTCCAGGCCGTCGCGGTCGGTGGCGGCCGCCACGATGACCTTGGCCACGTCCCACGACCGCGGGTGGCCGTCCGTGGACGGGATCTCCAACATGACGTGGTCCGGCATGATGCGGGACGACTTGGAGCTGATGGCGGTCGCAGTCGACAGCGCCGTCTCGGGGACGTCCCAGGGGTACTTGGTCTTCCACCCCGAGCGGTCCGCCGTGAACTGCTGGATCAGCAGCGCCTTCTCCAGGCAGTGCACCATCACCGGCGCCGACGTCGGCACCATCACGGAGGAGTACATGATGAACGCCGTCACCGCGTCGGCCTCCGTCACCACGTTCAGCGCGTTGCACAAGAAGTCGCGGTACGCCTCGGCCGTGATCTTGGAGGGAAACACCAGCCCGTTGTCCGACAGGAAGTACGAGATGGTCACCGCCCGGATCTGGGAGATGCCGGACGCCAGGCTGCGGCACCGCCGCGCCGTCCGCGGCGACCACCCGTTGAACATGGGCACGCACCGCTTCTTGCCGCGCATGTCGTCGTCCATGAAGGACTGGAACGCGGCGAGCACGGTGCCGCCAAACTTCACCGTGGGCACGTCGATGCTGCCCATGCGCGTCTGCAGGCCGACGTGGCGGTACGTCAGCGCCTGCATGTACTGCAGCACCACCATGTCGTCTGTCGTCTCGTCGTTGGCAATCTCGGCGGCCGTCAGCTCCAGGCCGTCCAGCCGCCGCTGCCGCACCCAGTAGTATATCTCGTACCGGTCCAGCAGCGCGTCGCTGAAGTCGTCGGGCTCCAGGTTGCCAATCTCCACGTACAGCGCCGTGGACCGCCGCTTCAGCTTGTCCACCGTGCGGCCCTTTTTGCGGTCGTGCTTGTTCAGGTTGGTCACCTTGCGGCTGCACCACCCCGCCTCCAGCATCATCTTCCACGTCGCCTCCAGCGTGTTGTTGGCCTGGTTCGGGCGGCCACGGCCGCGCGCCTTGATGGCCAGCCCCCGCGACTCGGGCGTGAACTCGTCCGTCCACGTCGTGCCGCTGCCGTTGGACTCCTCGCTCACGGTCGCCTGGTCCGACGCGCTGCCCACCAGCTCCGCCAGTGACTGCAGCCGCATCGTCTGCCGCAGGATGTTGGACTTGCCCAGCCCCGGCTTGCCCGTGATGATCAGGTTGGGCGCTGGGTGGTTCAGCCGGCACACGCTCGCCGTCGCCATCGACGACGTCCACACCAGCGCCACCAGGTCGTGGTGGTCCACCATGTTCATCTGCACGCCGATCTCCGTCATGAGCATGGTGTAGAACCGCGACGCGATGGTGGTACCCGCCCCCGCGTGCGCCCGCATGAAGCCGCCCACGCTGCGGGACGCCAGGGAGTCCAGCTGCCGCTCGCCGCCCTCCTTGGCCAGCCGCCGCTTCATCTCCCGCAGCGACTTCTTCATCTGCCGCGTGTACACCTCCACGGGGTTGGGCGCGCCCAGCGTGCGGTCCAGCGCCTGGTGCTGCGACTCCAGCAACTGCCGGTGGAACTCCGCCTTGGACCGCAGCGCCCGGAACAGCTTGTCCTCGTTCGCCGGGTCGAGGGGCGTCATGCCGTCGAACGTCATGGTGTAGATGTCCTTCTGGAACGGCTCCACCTGCTTCTGGAACGCCTGCCGCAGCGACGCCACGTTCAGCACCGCGCGGTCCGTGCTGTCCAGCGGGCAGAGCAGGAGGTCGTTGACCGCCGCGCAGTTCGCCTGCACCCGGCACTGGCTCATCTCCGTCGCCGTCGGCGGGTTCATGCCCAGCACCGTCGCCAGGTGGTGCACGCCCAGCTTCTCGTCGGGGCCCACGGGGATGGGGCCGTCCGCGCCCGACGGCGCCTCCGACGCCAGCGCCAGCGCCCCCGTCTCCACGGGCAGCGGGCTGGGGATCAGCGCCTCGTCGCCCAGGTCGTCGTCGCCCAGCTGGCCGCCGCCGAGCAGGCCGTCCTCGCCGTCGAACGCGCCGCCCGCCGCGGCGTCCCGCAGCGTGTCGCCAATGGGGTCCGCCCACGTCGTCATGCGCGACGCCACGGGCGGGGCCGCGGGGGCGTCGGCGTCCTCGAGGGACGCCACGGGCGCGGTCGTGGCCGCCTGCAGCCGCAGGACGGCGTTGCCCCGCGACGCCTTGGCAGCGCGCGTCTTCTCCACCCAGTCATCGAACACGCGCAGCTGCTCCTCCTGGGACGTGTTGTAGAACAGGCGGTAGATGTCCAGGAACTTGGTGTCGCGCTGCATCATCTCGTTGGTGAACTGCAGACACAGCGTCAGGCGGTCGGGCGACTTTTCGAACATGGGCATCAGCCGCGTGATGCCGGCGGGCGTCATGTTCTGGCCCGTCAGCGGGTGGACGACGGAGCCGGGGAACCGCAGCACCTGCACCGAGCTGCCGGAGTCGGGCTCGATCACCCGGTCGGTGGGCGGCTGCAGGCCGTACTGCCGCGGGTTGCAGCACAGCGGCGACGGCGACGTGGAGCAGTCGATGCCCGTGAACCGGATCTCCGTGGCGGCGATGACGCGCTCCGGCGCCAGGTTGGTGAACAGCCCCTTCAGCGGGTTCTTGAACATGACCATGTTCTGGTAGCCCACCATGGCCTGCACCGCCCCGTGGATGGACTCGACGCTCCACATCCCCGACGCCCGCTTCATCATGTTGTCGCACACGACGTCGGACGACACGGACGCGTCGCTGTCGGCGCCCGTCCGCCGCAGGATGTCGTCCTCCACCGCGTCGCCGCCCGCGTAGTCGTTGCGGCGCTGCATGGCCTGCATCAGCCGCGCCGCGTACGCGGGGATCAGCGTCGTCACCACCTGGTTGCACGTCAGGTAGAACCGGATCTCCGCCACGTCGGGCACGCTGGTGATGGCCGCGTACGGCTCCTGGTCCTCCGTCTCCACGAACGAGTCGCGCTCGTCGGCCTCGGGGCTCGCGTCGCCGTCGCCGTCGCCAAACGCGTACACGTCGCCGATCTGGTCGTCGCCCTCCCCGCGGACAAACAGGCCGCCGAACTCCCACTGGCCGCCCTGCCGGTACGTGCCCGAGTCGCCCACGGGCTCCGAGTCAACCGCGCGCTGCCCGGCGGGGTACGTCCACTCCCGGATGATCTTCTCCACGCCGGTGCGCGTGATGACCTTGCGCACCGCCTTCTTGGTGTGCACCTTGTCCGTGGACACAAACTCCGCCGCCAGCAGGAAGTACTCCTTGCCCAGCACGCGGTCCGTGTCGGGGTTGAACGTCAGCGACGCCTCCACGTCCTCGCTGCTGGTGTCCCCGCCGCCCGCCGCGATCTGCATCAGCTTCTTGGCCTCGATGGGCACCGCCTTGTGGCGCAGCGTGCGCGTGCCGTCCACGTGGGACATGTACTCCTCCGCGATGGACACCTTGCCCGACATGGCCGCCACCACGTCGGACACCACCATCAGCATCCATGCCAGCAGCGCCGACTGCTGCGGCGCCGACTCCAGGATCTCCGGCACCGACTGGAAGTTGTTCCGGTTCGGCACCGCGATGCAGATGGTGTTGCCCCTCAGGATGGGCAGCTCGGCGATGCCCTTGTCCAGGAGGATGTTCTCCTTGGTGCGGCCGCCGGACATCTAAAACGGGGAGGATTGACTGTCAATCTGACACTCGGCGGGTCGCGGTGGTGTGTGTGCAGCCACACCACCGCACAACCATACGGCCAGCCACGTAAAAACACACGGGGTGTTTGTACAACGGGGGTCTGATTGACTGGGTGCGCGATTGACTGTCAATCGGTCAACTCACCGCGTGTGTGTGGCGCTGTCGTGGGTCCAACAGGTTCAGACCGGCGGGATGTTCCTATACGTGGGTGGGCCCGCGCGCGATCGACGTGCGTCACAAACAGACAGCACGCCCGCCGCCACTGGTTGTATAGAGACGAAGCGCGCCGCGTGGCAGAATGACCCCAATACACCATGACCAAGACCAAGGGCGCCCCCGAGAAGAAGCGCAGCCGCGCCGCGCCCAAGTCGCCGGAGACCATGAAGTCGCGGCCGCGGCGCAGCGAGTCGCCTGTGCCCACCGCGTCGCCGGCAAAGCGCAAGCGGCCCAGCACCCTGGAGGACGCCGCGCTGCCCGACGTCGCCCCCGAGACGCCCGGCGCCCGCGAGCTGCCCAAGTGGCCGTGGACCGAGGCCGTCACCGACGTCGTGCTCGGCATGGCGGAGCGCGACGGCGCCGGGACGCCCATCCCGGGCACGCCGGTGTCGTCCTTCGAGCGCGCCATCCGGGACAACGTGCTGCGGGTCAAAGACGTGACGGCCACGATCTCCGCAATGGGCGGCAGCGTGGACGCCGTCAAGGCTGCGTGCGACGAGTTCAAGCCGGGCATGGGCGCGTCCGTGGCCCGCCTGCTCGCCACGGCGTTTCACCTGGCGCAGTGCACCACGGCGTCCACGGCGGAGGCGGCGGACATTCCCAAGGAGATGGCGGAGTGGCTCAAGACGGTGGCCACCACCATGATGACACCAGAGGAGCTCACGACGTACATCGGCAGCGGGGACGTGGAGTCCCTCGGCGCCGGGCCGCCCATCCCCTTTGGCCAGGTGTCGGGTGTGCCCAGTGTGCGGCCGGTGGCACACCTGGTGGTCAAGTGCGCGTGCACGCTGATTGTGGAGGAGTGGGACGACTGAACGCACGCCCAAATTTGTATGTCCCCGTGCCGCGAATGCTATTGTTACCCCTCCCCCATGCTGACGCCCACCGAGACACGCTGCGTGGCGGCCACGCGGGAGGCCCTCACCGCCAAGGGCATGATGCCCCTCGGCGGCGCCCAAGACTGGCGCTGCATCGGCGCGGGCCTGTACTTCTGCATGCGGACGTGGGCCGTGCACGGCTGCGGCGCGTCGCGCTGCACGTTCCGCGGCGTGTCGGGCGGCTCCGAGATCTGCACCCTCACCGGCGAGGTGCTGGTGCCGACCATCACCGTCGCCGCGTTTGGCGCCGTGGACTCCGCCGGGCGCCAGACCATGTTCGGCACCGCAGAGCAGCGCAGCGCCGAGCACTACGTGGCGTCGCGGCGCAGCACGGCCCGGCAGAAGCGGGCCGCGCCCAAGCGGCCGTCGTCGGGCACCGTGGAGAACGCCGAGACGGACGTGGCCGCCATCTGGGGGCTCGTCACCCGCGTCCTCAACTCGGAGGACGCGGTGCAGTCCCGGCGGCTGGCGTACGCCAAGCGCCTCGTGGAGCTGGGCAAGATCACGCACTCCATCGGCGAGCTGGCCACGACGTCGGCGCACATCACCGGCGTCGTCAACGTAACGGGCCTCGTGTGCGTGGCGGCCAACCTGGCGCGGCAGTGGCTGCGCGACGTGCCGGTGCCGCTGGACGGCGCGGCCACGTCCATGGTCGTGGCGCTGGTGACCAACATCCACCTGGTGTGGATGCTGCACACCGCCGTCGTCATGAAGCACGCGCAGGACGCCATCATGACGGCGGGCCACAACGTGCCGACGGTGGCCGTCGCCGCGCCCACTGCCACGGCCACGACGGCGGGCACGACGGCGCTGCGCAAGCGCGGCGCCACGGTGTCCGTCACGCTGGAGCAGGTCACCATCGCGATGATGCGGCTGTTCACGACGCGGGAGGGCATCGGCGGCGGCGTGTCGGCGGAGGTCGTCCTGCGGCGCCTCATGCCGGAGGACACCGAGCTGTGCGTGTTGCTGAACACGAGCAAGCCGTACCCCGCCATGCGGTACGTCAAGCGCCTGGTGGAGCAGTGGGACCTCAAGCTGACCGACCTCCCGCTGCCACCCACCGCCACGTCCGCGCCCGTCGTGGCGGCGCCCATGGAGGCGCCAGAGGCCACCGTGAAGCGCATCTCGACGCAGAACAGGGCGGCCATGGGCGACGTGGAGGCGCTGTCCTCCGTGCTGTACCGCCCGCCGACGCCGCCGGACGCCAAGCCCGCCGCCAAGCGCCGCCGGCGGCGGGCTACCCCCGGCGGTGTCGCAGATCCCCCGAATCTGAGCCGTGGACCCGGCGGGACGGCGGCGGCGACACATGCGCCGCTCGCAATTGCCCTTCCTCCAAGTCGCGCTCGTCGGCGCGCACGAAAACTGACAGGCGCGACGGTTGTCTTGCTAAACCCCGGAAGCAGTCGCGGAGGAGAAGACACAGACCAAGACCAAGACAGCACAGAAGAGTCGCCAGCAACACCAGAAGTGTCGTAAACACAATCTCGGTGCTGCGCTGCGACAGGCCCTGCACACGCATGCCTGTGTGCCTCCTCCCCGCAATGCACACACCGACGGCTCTATACATTGTCACTTGTACTCCTCACGCCCCGCCGCGCCGTCGTCCCCAAACACGACCTGCAGCGTGCACACCGTGCCCCCCCTAAAGTCGGGCCACGACCCCATGGCGCCGTCCGCGCCCACCGACGGGAAGTCGTCGCCCTCGACGTCGTGCGGCGACACGTGCATGAGCTGCGCCGTGGCGTACCCGGCAAACGCGCCGTCGTCCCGGCACAGAACGCCCTCCACGACACCCGACGCCGTCGTGAGCGCCCACCGCAGGATGCCGAACTTGGCCGTGAAGCCCGTCTCCGCGTCGTGCACCCACACCCGCGTGCCCAGCTCCGGCTTGAAGGCCGGCGTCCGGAACAGGCGCCCGCCCCCCACGGGCTCCGACGCGATGTGTGTCGTGTGCGCAGAGGCCGCGTCGCCACGCACCTTGGGCGGAAACACCCACAGCTTGGCGGCGGTCGCCGCGACGTTGCGACGGGCGGCCTCCGCCTCCGCCTCCGCCCACAGGGCGTCTGCAGCGTCCTTGATCTTGCCCGGGTACACGGTGGACAGACCGGCGACGACCGACTTGGCGTCTTCCCGGCCCACGGTGCCGGTCCGCAGGGCAGCCGCCAGCGCGCGCTGGATGCGCGTCATGGGCGGGCGCTTCACGGGCGGGAGCGCGGCACGGAACCCGCACGCCCACTCCACCACGGAGCGGAAGTAGTCGGACTCGCCCGTGGTGGCCGGGATGGCCACCGACGCGGCGCCGATGAGGATGCCCACGGCCTTTTGGAACTCGGCGTAGGCCGGGGCGTGGCGCACAAACAGCGCCGACTCCAGCAGCGGGGCGTCGCCGCCGTGTGCGAGCCATGCGGCCCGCGACACCCACACGGACAGCACCAGGTCGGACAGCGCGGCGCTGGACACCTCGGTGGCAATCTCTCCGGGCGTCTTCATGTCGGGGAGCACGCCGCCGGCGGGGCGCCACGAGGCGGCAACGGGGACACCCGCCGCCGCAAACGGGTGGACCACCACGGACCAGTCGTCGAGGCTGGCCGCGTGTACGCACTTGGCAACCTGCAGCAGGCCGCCCACCACCGGCGTGCCCGGTGGCCACAGGCTCGCCGTGGTGTGGCACACCGCTAGCGTGCACAGGAGGGCCGTCCACGCGTCGCCGGCGGCGGCCGCGAGCGCCGCGGTGGGCACACCGGCAGAGTCCGGGTGGCGGATCGACCCCAGCGCCGCGCGCTGCGCAACGGCAGCCGCCCCCAGGGCCCGCCGCACCGTGGTCGGCCACTGCGCGGCCAGGGTGGGGACCAGGTGGCCCAGGATGGCGGCCGCGATGTAGCGCGTGCTGGGCGCCATGCTGCCCTCGACGGTGTCCGCATCCGGCGACCGAACACAGGCCCACGTGACGGCGCACCACACAGACAGGTCCCAGGTCCGCGCCGGCGTGCCGTCGGGGACGGCCACGCGGGCCACCCAGCGGTTGGCGTACCCCGCCAGCTGGTCCATGCTCTCGATGCGGGCGCGCTTGGTGACCTCGACAGTGCCCGTGCGGGCGGGCAGGGGCCACGCCAGCGGGTCTGTCCGGTTGCAGGCGATGTTCAGCTTCACGTCGGCCACCTTGTACGTGTCGAGACCAAACAGGGTGGGCGTCGACGCGCCGCGGCCGAGCTTGGACGAGGCCCCGTCGCCAACGACGCCGAACAGCGTGGCGTGCTTCCCGGTGTACTTGCGCCGGAACTGGCTGCCGTCGTCGATGTCGAAGCCCGGGAAGTCGCCCGCGGCCACGGAGTCCAGGATGTCCCCCCACGAGGCGTGCACGGGCGCGACGGCGGCGGGCACAACGACGGGGCTGGGCGAGCGGGGGACGGGCGGGGCGGCCGCGCGGCCGGCGGCTCGCAGCTCGGCCTCGTCGACGTAGCCCGCGCTGGAGTCGGAGTCGTTCGAGTCGGACGACATGGTGTGCGTCCACGGGGGTGGCCGTATGTGCGGCGTTGAAGTCAGCGGTCGGCAGTGCTTCACATACGACATGTTTGCTGCGAGCGACGAGGACGACGACCTGCCGAGCGGCGGCGTGCTGCCGCCGGAGGCCAAGGAGGTGCTCATGACCCGGCGGGCGTTCGAGCGGCACAAGGCCCGGATGGGCGTGCCGCCCTCCATGCGGCCCGTCATTGACGACCCGCGCACGTTTGTCAACAACGCCGTGTTCTTGCTGCGGGACCTGGTGCCCACGGCGGCCACGGACCTGCAGATGGCCAACCAGGCGCGGGCCAACAGCGTGGCGGCGTCCATGGTGATGCGCGACGCCGCGCTGCGCAAGACGTCCGTGGACACGTTCAGCCTGTCCATGCCCGCCTTCCTGCCGCGCACCTTCAACCGGTGGTGCCAGATGTCGCAGCGCAGCCTGCCGCGCAGCCGCATCTGCATGGGGCCGCACACGCCGGAGGAGATCCTGGCGTCCACGGTGGACTGGGACCGCGCCGCGGTCGTGGCGGGCAACCCGCGCATCATCGTGCACCCCGCCGTCATCAACATCGCGTCCCAGCGCAAGGGCGTGTTCACCATGAACGAGGCCGCCGCCGAGCGGGGCACCGCCGACACGTACGTCCGCCTCAAGGCCCGGTTCCCGGCGCACGTCGGCAAGTTCCCGTGGACCCACAACTCCTCCGTGGTGTACCCCAGCCGCAACATCATCACCACGGGCCCGGAGCAGCTGCCCGGCATCCAGCGCGTCATGGACACCACCCAGGACCGCTTCGAGCCGTACCTGTCGGGCGTCAACCCGCGGCTGTACGCCTTTGAGGCGTCGCAAGCCCGCCGCACCGTCGTGGTGGCCGTCGGCAAGTGCCGCGAGCCGGCGCCGCCCACGCCCGCGTTCGGGGTGCGGCCCGTCGTGCCCATCTCCGAGCCGCTGCTGCCGCCGCGCCGCATCACCTTTATGGACACCGAGGTGGCCCGCCTGCCGGGCGACACGCCCACCCTGGACCGCTGCGACCTGGAGTCTGTGCTGTACAGGGGCCCCATCCCGACTGCGGCGGCGCCGCCACCGCCCGTGCGACCGGCACCCCGCCCCGACAAGAAGCGCAAGCCCCGGGGGAAGCAGTCCCGCGCCAAGCGAGTGCGAAAAGAATAGGCATTGCGTGTGTGCTACAGTCTAGAACCGGCACAGGAACATGCACATGGGCGTGCCCGTCGCGCCCAGCTCCATGGTCGTCTTGCCCGTCACGGGCAGCGCGTGCTCGGCAAACCTGGTCATGGCGGTGTAGCACGCGCGGGCCGCCAGGTCCTTTGCGCGGGCCCACTGGGTGCGGGCGCCCACCCCGGTGCCGCCGAGGGACTTGGAGATGGAGCCCACCGTGGAGCAGGTCAGGCCCCGCAGCGCCGCGCGGTCCTCTGCCTTGGGAAGCATGGGGCCCAGTGCCGTGACGTCCTTCACAAACACCGCGCCCATGGTCATGGGGGTGTGGCACCGCACGCTAAACGCCGCCGTGCAGCCCCGCCCCGGCGCCGCCGTGGAGTACGTGGGCATGAGCACGGAGTCACCGCGGTGGCCCGGCACGGCTCGGTGGCTGCCACACGGGGAGAACGCGCCGCCGGGCGCCATGGGCGCGATGTACGCCACGGGGCAGCCACCCGCCATGCCCTTCACGTCGCAGACGGCAAACCCGACGCGCAGCACGACGTCCGTGATACCCGAGTGGCGCACCGCCACCCACACGGCGTACTGCTTCTCTGCCGCCCACACGCTTTGCTTGTCCAGCGCGGTGTCCAGCGCGGCGACCAGCGCGGACCCGATCCCTGCGGGGTCGGTGCGGGCCTTGGCAATCCTCCGCACGCCCTGCAGCGCCGACTCTGGGATGAAGCCGCCGGGCGCCCACACGCGGACGTTGACCGCGGGGGTGGCCACGTTGATGGTGGCGGGCACAAAGCCGTGGCCACCGGGCTGCCGCGACACCGGCCAGTACAGCGCGCGGCGGGTGCACTCCTTTTCGGCGACGGCGTCGTACGGCGTGATGCCGGGCTTCACCGCGTCCAGCGCCGTGCCAAACATGGACAGCGCGCGCGTGCCCCACAGGCACACGTAGTCGTGCATGCCCGCCACGCGCGCCACGCCGGCGGTGCACATGCAGTACAGCACGGCGGCCTCGCGGACGTTGCGCATCTCGGACCACTGCTGCCGCGGGTACGCCACCGGGACGAGGGAGTCGGACTGGCCGTGCAGCGAAAACACGGCGTCCATCGCGGCAAATAGCGGCGCCCACTGCGGCAGCTGGTCCATGACGTCAAACGCCGTGCACATGTCGTCCAGCTCGACGTCCTGCATGTCCCGGAACACCGCCATCTGCACGTCGGACAGCGCGGCGACGGCGACGGCGGACAGCGCCTGCGGCGTGATGCGGGCGGCGGACCCCGTCGCGGCCACGACGGACGCGTCGACGACGCAGGGCGGCGCCTGAAGCGTGGGCACCCAGCAGTCGCCGCCCGCCGCGTTGGTGAGCGCCATCACGTGCATGGTGTTGCACATGCTGAGGAAGGCGTGGAGCGCGCCGGCGGGCACCGCCACCGGCGTCGGCGTGATCAGGCCGTGCACCGAGGGCAGGAGGTTCGTCACGCCGCCGTCGGGGGCGACGCGCACCATGCGCGGGTCCTTGCGCATGGCGGCCCACCGCGGGTTCATCTCCAGCGTGGCCGTCATGACCGGCGGCGGGGTCGGCGTGGACCGCAGCAGCCCGGGGAACAGCACCCGCACCGTGACCAGGCTGGACGGCGTGCTGGCGGTCGCAATGTCGGACACGATGTGCCCGTGGGCGTCCACGTCCACCGCACGCTGCGCCAGGCGCTCGGTGAACTCCCGCGTCAGCGTGCCGTCGGACGCGTGGGTGCCGACGGCGCCGCCCGACGCCGCAGACGCCGACACGTGGGGCGTCTTCACTGTCGCGGTGGCCACCACGGGGATGGCCCTGCCCAGGCGCTTGTCCGTGTCCCTGTCGTCGACGACGGCAACCGTGGCGACGTAGCGGGACATGGCGGCCACGTCCATCGCCAGGGGCGTCCGGAACGCGGTGCCGAGCAGCACGCTGGGCACCAGTGGGACGCGCAGACCAAACGGCGCGCGCTGCTGCAGCAGCCGCACGACGTCGGCGACCGGCACCGGCGCGGCCGGGGGAGGCGGCGGGAGTGACACGTCGTCGCAGCCAGGGGGCGGCGTGAACCCGCCCAGGCACTGCATCCCGATGGCGGCGCGGCGCATGCGGGCGGCCAGATCCGGGTCCGACCGGGCGCGGTACACGTCGGCGACCCACTTCATGGCGCGGGCACGGTGGGCGCGGTGGGCCGTCCCGTCGCGGAGCGCCTGCAGCTGGCGCTCCCGCCGCATGACGCAGCTGGCCGCGATGAAGGCGTGCTGCAGCTCGGCGGCCCGGCGGTCGATGTGCTTCATCCCGAACTCCAGGGTGGCGCGCATCTTGGACAGGTGGGCGGCTGCGGCCAGGACGGGTGGGTCCGTGTCGGGGAACCGGTGCACAACGGCGGCGCCCGGCTTGGGCGCCACGGTGTGGGTGAGCCCCCACAGCACGGTGGTGGGCTTGACCATGTCAAAGGCGCCGACGGCGTGCATGCCCTTGCAAAACTGCAGCACGACGGCGAGCGGGGCGGGGGCCACCGCCGGTGGCACCGCGACCCTGCGCACGGTGTCGACCCACCCGGACTGCGTCCACTTGAACGTGCCGGGTGTGGTGGTGGGGGCCCAGAACGGCTCCCCCACGCGGCGCTGTGTGCCGTACGCCCACACGGCGCCCGACACGCCAGCCAGCATGGCAGGGACGTCGACCTTGTTGCGCGCCACGACGACGACGACGGGGTGGTCCTTGGAGAACAGGATGCGGCGCCACTCGTCGAGGCGGCGGCGGGTCTGTGTAACGACCTGCTCCAGGTACCTCCGCGTGGCGTCCACGGCGTTGCGCATCTCCTTGCACACGTCCACCGCCCGGATGTAGTACCG
>Ga0181380_1000612_pt1 | contig 15855 bp, 9 predicted proteins | sample 3SPOviralmetaG_FD_130116 | JGI IMG/M metagenome (GOLD analysis project Ga0181380, IMG submission 130116) | Marine viral communities from the oligotrophic San Pedro Time Series (SPOT) site, San Pedro Channel, CA, USA - 3 SPOT_SRF_2009-08-19 | ecosystem: Environmental > Aquatic > Marine > Strait... | reverse complement strand
TTCAGGAACTTCAAACCTTCCACCCCCTTCAAATTCCACCAGGGTTTCATTGTAGTTGGTTCTTTCGCCAGGGGTGACCAGGGTGCTTCGATTGTACTTGGTTCTGTTGTTACCCTCTGATGTTACTTCAGTGTAACCCATTTCCTTAAACTCAATTAAATTACCAATAGTGTTAACGCTAGTTTCAAATGCTACATCGTCAGCAACCAGTCTTAAATTTCTATTATTACTATTAAATAAATTATTTAATCTGTTTATTTTAGCCTCTACTTCAGATCCACCATTTCTAATTTCTTCAGATGAAGGATAATCCTTACCATAAATGTTTAACAATTCATCAATTGATCTGTTAACCCTTGTGTCTGCCAGGTCATACGAATCTAACTTCAAATGATTCTCGGCAACAAAGTCTTCAATGTCTGTTTTCGTGACTGACTTTTTTCCCTCAAGGAAACCAGTCAGTCCTATATCGTCAGCATATGCCTTTGCCCCTGCTACCTTACCTATAGCACTATTAAATTGCTCACCTGAAAACTTATCCTGGGTAATACCAGGTAACACCTGGTCAACCACATTGTCCTTGAGTCCCAGGTTGGGCATGAATTGCGTATCATTCCACTCGGCCCTGTCCTGGGCCTTGTCCAATGCCCTGACAAATTCCCTCAAGTCATAACCAAAATTGTCTGCATTTGACTCAGCGATTGATTGGTTAAAACTTCTGTTGCCCTTTAAAATTAACTTATCTGCAACCCTGTCCATGACCTTTGGTCCCTGGGGGTCAATGCCATGCATCTTGAAAAAGTTTGCACCACTTGGTTGCTCGTCAACCACACTTTGTGCCTTAAAGTATTCAGGTGTTCTTTCATTGCGTAACCCCATTCCCAGGTCCATCTGCCCTGGTGACGATTGCTCACCCCTGGAGGGCATGAGATTACCTTTAATACCCCTGTGATAGTCTACCCATGTGGATCCGTTTGGTCCGTCAATAGAACCTATTCTGTCAAGTCTCCTGGACTTGGTACTGGGTTCCATCTTCTTACCTAACTTCTGTAAGATTGGATTATTGGCAACCTGCTCTTTTGACATATTACCCAGGAATGCATTAATCCAATCTTTTTGGTTCATGCTTATGTTAGAACCTGTCTTACCATTCTCAATTTTCTGATGATGGTTTTTGTGGTACAGGGTCATTTTATTTTTTATATTGCCCCTGGTTTCGCTTATAGTGGTTCCACCAAATACTGACTGCAGGTTTTTTGCTAAAGTATCATTTTTAAATACCTTACTAATATTCTTCTCAATGGTATCCATCGAGAGGGTTTGAATAATAACATTGTTATCCTTCGTAATTTGTAACCCGTAAAATATTGAGGGCCTGTATCCACCTCGCAAGGTTTTATACAATTTCTTATTCCCTTTCATTGCAGGGTAGTAAAACAATACAAACTCATTTCCTGATTGCTCAATACCTGCATCAATTTTTCTACCTGATTCAGATACCTGGCGAAGGTAACTAATTTGCTTAGGGGAATAATTACCCTGGGCTTCAAGTTTGTCTATGACACTTTTACTGAGGAATAACCCCTCTGCCCCGTTACCATTGTCCTGGACATGACCAAGTGGAAGGTTGCCTTCGTTTTCAATAATATCAGTCAGGTCCTTACCCATTTGCCTGTTGATTTTATTCAACTGGGTTTCGGTCATTAACTTGGGTGTTCCACCCACATTATAAATTATATTACCCTGGTCATCCTTAACGAAAACTTCCTCAAATAATGTCAGGGTAGCAGGTTCACTCTTTTGTTGACCAGGAGTGATAATAACATCATTCGATGTGTAATCATCTTCTACCAGGGTGCCTTCCATTTCACCCTTTGATTTTCTACCACTCTCCTTTTTAAACTCGTTTATTAATCCCTGTAGTTGCTTGTTTGATTTGTGAGTAGTAAATAATCCATTACCAAATGGGTCATTACCAAGGCCCAAATTCATACCTGCCTGGGTTAGAAACCCCTGGCCACTTATGGCCGAAAACATTGACTTGGCAAGGAAACCAACATCCTGGTCAAACACATTAAATGGTTTGCCCTGGGTTAAAATATTATGTGCAACCTCTTCGGCAAATACCTCATCTGCAATTGACTCAGGTGCTAACTTTGCATCCATTTGATCCTGGGTTAACCTTAAACCCTTAGTCTGCTTTATTAGGTCACCATATCGCTTGGTTGTCTCTCTCCATTTGTCATTTAATTTATACATGGGGACCCCGTTATTATTTTCAATAATGGGTTTGCTCATGTCATAAACAGGGATGCCAAATGAATTTGTCACCACATTGCCCTGGGCATCCTTCTTGAATTGATAGTCCGTGTAAATACCTGGTTTATTCTTAGCAACACTGCCAAATAATATTTCATGCACCATTGGTGTTAACCCGTGGGCCTTTATGTGGTGACCTATCTCATGGGCTAAAATTCCCACTAGTGGTGCATCCCCGTTAACATTTACATAAGCTACTGCCTTGCCATTCTTATACTCGTAACTTCCGTTAGTTGTACCCTTGGCCCCGTCTTCAATAATTATCTCCAGGTCAGGAAACTGCATTTGTGCAGTTGCCAAACCTGCCTGACTTTCAAAGTCTAACTTACTTAAATAAAGATCCTTTTGGGTGGAAGTTAAACCATCTGCATGGTTCTTAATATCACCCCGTTGCTTAACCCTGATACCATGTGTGGATCCAAGTCTTAAAACTTCACCTACTCCCATCCCTGCTATTAAGAATGGTAAACTAGCACCCAGGCCTGCCCCTGCTCCCTCTTCACCACCTGCTAAATATCCTAATCCTGTTGGGAGTAAACTGCCCCCAAAGGCAGTTACTCCAGTCCTACCTGCAAAGTCTGCTATCTTGTCAGCACCTGTTGCAACCATTGCCCTGGCAAATGCCCTTCCTGGTGCAGTAATACCCTGCTTGGGCATGAAGTTACCAACCAAGGGTTCTACCCCTCCTTTGTTCATTACTCCTGTCCAAACATTACCAAGGGTCTTTACATAACTTGCCCCCTGGGTCCTGTCTACCAGGGCATCAGAAAGCTTAGGTTGTGTGTCTAATTGCTGAAAATACTTGTAACTATTTTTGGTCCCGATGCTCTGACTCCAGTGCTTACCCAGGTGCCGTAATGTTGTACCCCCAGTCTGTAGAAGACGGGGGGACATTGCCAGGGCAGTTGCATTAATAACATCCCATTTATCAATGTCCCATTCTTTATCCAGGGCAGTATAACCTAATACACCTCCACCTAGTAACCCTGTATTCCTAAGAATGTTATTTGCATCTTCAGCAGACTTGGCACCATACTTCATTAATGTATCCACTGCCAATTCCTTTGGCATACGAGCAAGTAATTCCAATGATCTACCCAACCCGTCTGAACCAACACCTAAAGTTGTGGCAAGCATACCCATGCCTGAACGGAACATGGGAGGTTTAGCCAACTTCTGCTGAAGGTTAATAAACTTAGGTTGTACTTCCCTGATGACAGGATTGAATTTTGTCAGAGTCTTTTGTGACTCTTCAATTCCATCCTTAATAATTTTCTGAAGTTTTTGGGTCCTAGCAGGGGCAACCTTACTGGCATTTTTGTACATGATTGCTTCTGCCTTTTGTAACCTGGCAATTTTCTCTGTTGCCTTGTTAACATTGGCATGGGCAATCATTAGTTCCCTGCCCATAGATTTAACCTTTGCCTCATACCCCCATTTTGGAAACAGGGTTTGCACACTTCTTTTTCCAGTCTGCGAAACTATTGCACCTAAGCCACCTGATGCATTTTCAGGTGCCAGTGCTACCTGGGCAAACAGAGCAATATCCCTGTCAGGTTTAACCTGTCCCTTTTTAAGTGCAATTTCCATATCCCTGTTGCCCATTGCCCTGGCAAGGGAACCTGCACTATCCTCCATTACTTCAACTATATTCTGAGTTGTCTTTAATAACTCAACTTCCTTCAAAATTGTTTCGTCTGAATATTCACTTTCATCCTCAAACCAGGGGGTTTGCAATTCATGCCCTGCTATTTCCCCAAGTAAGGTGTACCCCCCTGCCCATTCACCAAGTGCTTGGTATGTTGTAGCATCTACTTTCAAGTCAGCAAAATTGTATGCCCTGTCAGCAACTGCCTTTTGTAAGGCAGGGTCATTCATACTAAGATCCTCGTTTGCCAGGGCCTGCTGAAGGTAATCCATTCCTCCCCCATCATCCCAGGTCATATCTTCCGAATAGGCAATGTCTGCTAGACGGACTGATGCTTTATTAATTTTCTCCTGGGTTTCCTTGTCAAATTCCTCCCAGGACCTTTTGGGTTTTTCTGTTGTATTACCTGCAACATCCAGGGCCTGCCTGATTTGATTATCAAGCATTGATTCATGCTCTGTCTGCATTCCTCCTAAATTGTTTCTTATGCCCTGGATCCTTTTTTTAGAAACAGGCATAGTCACCATCATTTTGCCCCCTCCATCCATGACAGAACCTGCAACTTGTTTAACTATTCCAAAAAAATCTGTCTCCTGTTCAGGTTCAAACCATCCATTCTTCCAGGCACCAACTGCCAGGGCTTTATCTTCTGCCGTTGTGTTGGGTTTACCAATCAGGTCCAATACCTGGTTGGTATCCACCTGGCTTTTCATCACATCCCAAATGTCTGCCTCGCTAGGTTCAAATTGAAATTCAGCATTAAAATTTAAACCTAACTTATCATTCCGAATGTCGTAATTGTACATTATCTTTGCTGAACATTTGTTCCAGGTATATTGATTTTAACTTTGTTTCCACTATCAGTATCAATAATGTTAGGGTCACCAGGGTTGTTCCCTGGCCCCTCGTTACTCAATGCACCTGGGTTTTTAGTCATAAACCCTGCCATGTTGTAATTATTGTCCTCAAAGTATTGGAACCTTGCCCGTCTGCTTTCTGCCCTAACCATTACCTTCTCAAGTGCTACTCTTAATTTATCTACATTTTGTTTATCAGACAATTCAGGGTCATATTCTCTTTGTAAAAACATTTTAGCCTCATTCTCAGTGAACTGGGCACCCAGGGTTGCCTTTAAATTTGCCTGGGTGATTAGGTTAATCTGTTGTTGCATCGCAACTGAATTACCATCAGTCATGTGGTCATATGCTTTCCTCAAAGTCTCACCAAAAAAGTCAATTGTTCTGCCACCAGTTTTGCCAGGTTTTTTCAATTCAGTTATAACCCGATTCATGGTACGCATACTCATTTCCATCATGTGATTACCCCCTTCGTCAGTAAAGTCTGCATAGTCCTTTGCAGTTTCGTCATTCAATTTCTTGAGTGCCTGGGGGTGAAATTTATCAGGTGCTTGTTGCTCAACAGGTTCACCCCGTACCCCTAAGATTGATTCAGCACTCATTCCTGAATAAAAGTTTTCAGTAACCTGGGGATTCTCGTTTAACCATTGGTTTGCCTGGGGATCCCCTGCTTCAGCTTTTTCAGCAATTCCACTAACAAACCTTTTATAGTTCTGAGCATCCTCGGTGATTCTCTGTTGAGTATCAAATTCTTTCCCCCTAGTCATTGCATCATCCTGGAATTTATTCAGGGTGCTAAGGTAATTAGTCTGAGAGTTTTGACTAGAAGTGTTGGCATTCATTAATGCCGTTTTAGCATTTGCCTCATTTACCCTAGCTTGAGAATCACCTACCTTCACTGATTGTGCAAACTTAGCCAATTCCAATGATTGCTTTTCCCTGGCCTGCATCTTACTCGCATTGTCCATTTCACTTTGTATGAACCCTTGCAACTCTCCCCTAGACATAGAGTCAATCTCACCTTTCTCCAGGCCTAAACCTTGAGCAATAAAAGACATTTTCTTTTGGTCTTCAGCTAAGGCCTTGGCCTTTTCTCTTCGGTGTTCGTCCTGTTGTTTTTGTCTGTTGAGAAAATCCCTGGTAAGACGAGCATCAGTTTGTGGCATACCTGCCCCTTGAAATTTTGTTTGAAAATAACTCATTTTAATCCCTCGATTGCTTGGTTTATGTCACCCACATTCCCTGCTAATTCTTTTATTTGAGAACCATACCCTGGTGCCAGTGCGTTTGCCTGGGCAATGTTTGCATTTTGTGCCGTTACACTTGTCGCAAATGCATTTGTTGGGTCATAATTTAACCCTGCCGTTGGGTTAGTAGAATAAGCACTATTTGCATTAATGGCACTATTCTTACCTGCTAGTCCAAATGCAGAAACTGGATCCACATTGTTTGAATTTATTACACCTGATAAATTGTCAGCATAATCTCTGTCAGCATTTAAAATTTTGTACAATGATGACTCATCTTCCATCAATCTTTTCCGTTGAGCCAACTCAGTGTTAAGCACTGATTTGGCTAACCCTCCTGACCTTAGATAAGGTTGTGCCTGTAGTGAAGGGTCTACACTCACCAGTGCATCTCCTGTAATTTGACGCAGAGCATCTTCCCCTAACTTTCCACCTGACCTAACCCTGCCAACTGCATTTTCACGAAGCAGTTTTGCTTCAGGAGAGTCTGCCAAACCTAACGCATAATTAACTGCTCGGTTCTGCTCATCTGAACGAAAGTCAGTTGGCTTGAAACCATATCCACCTTCTGATTCTGACTTGTAGAATCTCGATGCATCCTGGAAACCTTCAGCAATTGTTCCCCTATCAATTTCCCCAAATTCTGAAGCACCTCTTTTTATCTGACCAAACCTGGACAACTTTTGATTAATATCCTGGCTAATTTGTGATGTTGGATTCTGCCTGGCAAACTCCACCAGGAATTGGTCCCGTCCAATATTAGGGTTATTTTTAAGAAATTCCTGGTAAGTGGATTCTAATTCTTGACCATACTCACCATTAAACATATCGGATGAAAGGGATCCAAACTGGTTGCCATAGTTGGATAAGTTTTCCAGGTCAGTAAGACTTTGTTGATCCCCGTAAGATGCATTTATGATCATCTGACGAACTTCAGGGTTCGTCATTGCTTCAGTGTTCTTAAATAGTTCTTCTGCAAAATTTACAGAGTCAATATCGTCACCATTTATGACTCTGTCTAAACCTTCAAGTGTTGCAACCCCTGCTCCAACTGCAGTTGTTACCAGGGCCAAGTCCTTTAATGAAAACTTTTCCTCTTCCTCTGCAATTTTCTTAACCCTTTCATGCGTGGCAATCTGCGATTCAAGGTTTAACAAAGCATTATTTGCCTGGTAGTAACTAGGATCCGAAGGTGATGTTGAAGACAGGTACTGCATAAGAGCCTGCTTCTGCTCCTGTTGACGAACGCTAATATCATCCAGGCCCTTGTTCAATTCTGCCCGTTTTTCTGCAGATGCAACAGGGTCCTCAACTTCATCAATATTGGGTTGTGGTGATTTTGTGTCTTGGGTTGTTGGCAGGGAGGGCATGAAACTTCCACTTCCACCACTTCCTGAATTTCCTGAATTTGTTGCGTATGTCATAATTATTTTCTCTTAAATTAAAATTCTGTAGTCCCCAAAGTTTTCATCTGTAAACCCTGTCTGTTCGTCCCTAAAGCCTGCTCCTCCTCCTATTGACATTCCCTGCCTACCTGCCTCCCTTTGAAACCCTTCAACAGGGTTCATGTCTATCCCAAGAAATTCTCTACCCTGGTTAACCTGGTTAGTAGGTGTAGATGAACCTTTGTTATAAATAATCCCCAGGGATCCACCTTCAGCTAAACCTTCTGCCAGGGTATTCTGAAATAAAACTCCACTCCGATAGTAAGCACCATATTGTCCATCGGTTTCTTTTTGCTTACTTGCCATGTCCCGTAGAACACCCTTGAAGGTGTTCTCGTCACCCCAACCTGCTTTTAAATTGTTTAAATACTCTCTATCGTCCTTGGCCGTAGAAGATGCATTTCTGTACAGATCCCTAAATTTATGAGGGTATTCGTGATGAATTTGACTATAATTAGAATTGCCCCATTTCATTCGATGACCTTCGTCAAAATTACCCCGTTCAGCACCTGACATATCATTGAAAAATTCCATAACCTGATTGTCATCTAGTTTACCATACATTTCCCCAAATTCTTTAGTAAATTCAAAGGGTATATCCGTGCCTTTTTTGTAATAGGTTTCATAACCCTCAACACTCTTGTACTCTAATTCAAAATCAATTTTGTCAGGTCTTGCAGTAGTGAACCAGGATGATACCTGAAGATTATTATCAGAGTCCAAGTAACTCGCATTTGTTCCTACTAATTTTGAAAATGTTTTAGGGTCATCAGAGATAACATTTTGTTCTTCTGATCGAGTTGAGTCCATGTCAACACCCATGCTTTCAGCATACCTTGCTAATGCATCTAGGTTACGAACTGCATCTTGCTGAAAACCTGGATTTTGTTTTAGATCCTGAAGTTTCTCGGCAGTGTAAACTTTTCCGTCAACTACCATGTCATTAAATAATGGTTTGGCCTTATCAGAATTATTAACTGCTTCCAGGGGCACATTGTTTTCTGTTGGAAACTGGTCATTCCTTAAAGTATTGCCAAAATGATCAATTGATTCCTTGAGTGGACGCATTGGGTTGTCCCATCTCTGAGTCTCTGCTTTACCTTTCTTTGCTCCACCTGGAAGGTAACCCCCAAATAATGTCCTGTCTAAACCCTGGTAACCTTCCCTTAAAGTGTTGTACCCACTTTCTACTGCACCCATTGGGATCCCTGCAACACTGGTTAGAATTTGACCAGGACGAGTCTGAAGAACAGGATTAATAAAATTCTCGTGAAATGCATGGGCTGTGTTTGACATAAAGTTACCAACCTTTGTGTCATTCAGTGCATTTCCAAACTGATCAACCTTTTCCTGGACATAACTTATGCCAGGCACCCTGCCTGCAGGGTTTTGTTCATTCTTGGTCATCGAGTTAACTGCATTTAAAACACCCGTCACAGGGTTCAAATAAGAAGCAGTTTCAACCCCTGCCCTCATTAAATTACCAGGTGAAAATGTATTCCCCATTTGCTCGGATCCCTGGGGGCCTGCTAAACCTAAAGCAGTTTTATAACCTGAATAAATCGCCCCTGCCTGGCCAACCTTGTTTACACTTTTGGTCAGGTTAACATAGTCATCTGCATAACTCATATTATTGACTACGGCAGGGAAAACGGCAGTTGCTCCTAAAGCACCTGCCGTTGCAGAATTATTTATAAATTTCTCAGCACCCTGGTCTGAGGAAACACCTGATGCAGTTGACCCCCTGCCCATGTTGGCAGATAGATTTAAATAAGCTTGTGCAGGTGAGGGCATTAAGTTCCCTCCACTCCTCCTGAAGGAATTGTGGGGTAACCTGAAGAGTCTAACGGGCCAATTCTTGCAGTTGCCTGGTTTGCCCCGTTTAAATTTAAAATAAGATTAGTACCTGTGTATGAAGTATAACTCTTAATAGGTTGAAAGAAACCTGTAGTCACTGAAGTTGGTTGTGTATTTGTGAAAGGCCAATTGTTCATTTGGTTCAACTGACACAAGTACCATTTATTACTTAACTCTATAAAATAAAGCTTTCCAATCGTCAGTGGTGCCCCTGGTGTATTACTGCCCAGGGTAAAGGGTTGTAATGTGTCACCCAGTGTCTGTGTGAACCCTTGGTTGCAACCAATCCCGTCATAAATTCCATAATTGGTAACTACATCCTGGAAACTACTTTTGTGTGTATTCGTTGCACTTCGATACACACCCAGGGATGGGTCATTAGGTAAACCTGTTAACTGACTACCTAAGAATTTAACACTTATCTTGGCAATCGAGCCAAGGTAAGTGGTAGGTGTAGTCCCTGCCTGCTCAAATTTAATTCTTAATTCCTCTGTACCACCACTGGCAGATGTGTTTACAAAATAACACCGACCTGCGAGGTTTGAGCCTAGACCCCCTGTGTAAGTGACTGAGTTTCCTATCAGAGCAGGCCCCGTCAAGTTGTTAGATGTTACATCGTATGCAGATAGTTGGTCTGTAAACCAATAATGCTGTCGGTTTATATTTAAGTTATCTGCTGTTAAATTTAACTTTAAAGTGGTCTGCACAGATGTGTTTGCAGTCCCGTCAATAACCTGGACCATAAGCCAATCGGAACTATACCCCCCTGCTGTGCTAAATGGTGATTTTAAAGTGATTCTAATTTCATTATGGGTGGTGTTATTAGTAGTGTCATAATATTGCGATATGCCTCTTATTAAACCTTCATTCGCATATGATGTACTATCATGCCCACCACCAATAAAACCTGTCCTGTTGGTATTAAAACCAGTTATTAATTCTTCAGTGTCACAGACAGGTGATATGTTGTCGAAAGCATTGGCAGATGAATAACCTAGCTTTAATTTAGAATAAATATTATTGTTAGAATTATCAGGGTCTGTGGAATTAGGAATGCCATCCCCGTCAATATCTGTGGCACTACTTGTACCCCCACTGCTTCCACCACCACCACTGCTTCCACCTCCACCACTGCTTCCACCTCCTGGGTCAGTCTCAGAAACAGAACCATCAGTAGGGTCAACGGATCCCGTTGTACCTCCACCTTCAAAGAATACTATACCACCTGAAATGGATGTAACTTCCTGTTGTACTCCATTGACCCAAATTGTTTTGCCTGCGTAATATGCTACTCCATTAATTTTAGCCCAAATTGTGGTTCCATCCATAATGGCCGTATTAACACTGGCACCATTATAATTAATGGTTTCAACGGATGCAAGATCGGTAGTTTGCGTTGTCATGTGGTAATTGTAAGTGTTGTACCTGATAAGGAAAAAGTTGCTGTTCCCGTCCCCCCACTAGTCATGGTTAATGTGGTACCTGAAAGAGAAAATGCACTACCTCCTGAAGAAACTGCACCTGAGCCAATAAGACTTTTTCTGACCTTACGATGGCCATTATTGACTGAGGACCAAACTAGGAAAAAATCTTCATCCCTAACATCAGTTTGCTGTAACTCTGAATTTCCTGTTATAAAAGTTGAGTTGAGCATTCCTGGTGTAATCACATCGGAATTTATGGTTGCGTTTGAAAGTTGGTTATTCAGGTCACTAGCAGTTACTAGTTGGCCGTTCACAAATGTTGTTCCTGGAATTATATTGCCCATCTTGCTTAAAGTTTATTGTTTGCCCTGGATCCCCCTGATGCCTCAACAAGCACTCTTTTTACTTTGATTCGGCCCAGGTTGTTGTTACTAATTTTTAATGAAATTGATTCACCTCTAGAGCGAAGGTTTGCCCTGGTAGAATAATTACCCTGGGCAACTAAATTACTGCCCTGATAATCAATTACCTTATTAGTCGTATCAGGGTTATTCGTGTTTGCTGTTACCTCAAAATTGTTTGTTGCATCGAGGGCATTCCAGGATAATTGAACCCTGCGATAATGCTTATTGTCATAAGTGTTGGACCTGTACTCCCTGGTAGTAATAGAAGACTCATAACTCTCTGTCTGACCTAATGAAGCATCCTGGCCTAGTTCATTTGCTTCACCTTCTAAAATACTGGATGTATTATGAATTATGAGCAACCTCGCCTTTTGGTTGTTAATGGAAATTAACTTTTTTGCTCCGACTGGCACTGAGTCAATTGACTCCCAACCCTGCGTTAAGGTTGAGTAAACAAAAATATCAGAACCATTGAATATATAATATTTACCTCGATGGAAACAAGCACTGGAAGTATTCTGATCAAAGGATTCAATGTGATTGTTTATATTCTTGGAAAGGGGCACATCTGAAACCCTTATTGCTTGGGGAGGTAAACCAACCCCCCCTGCACCTTTAGCATTTAAAGTTAATCCATAAATGCCCTGGGGGGATAGAAAAATAACTTCATCACCAATTACCTGAATTGAGTCCCTGGCAGTGCAACCTAGTTGGTCAGTTACCCTGGTTATTGCCAGTCTGCCTCCTTCGGAAGCACCTTTCATTTCATATACCCCTGAGACAATATGTATCGAGTGGTTTTTAAAAACAATTAAACCATCATCTGCCAGGGGTTCCAGGGCCTGAATGTCACCACTTTCGCCACTGCCAATCACCAACTTATTGGTCACTGGAAAATCATGGGTTGAGAGTGATGAACTTATTGAAAGTTCATCCACTCCAACGGGGACTATTAATCGGTTGCCTGCCCAGGTTGCGAATTTTGCAGGGGGGCACTGATCTGCCAGGGAATATAAATACATATTACCCACCTGAGTGGATAAATTGGACTTGGTAGAATTGTCTGTGCTTACTATCTGTATGGAATTTTCAGACACATTTGAAACTTCCCATGCGAAATTGCTAAACCCTGCTCCATTTACAATTTTGATTTTTTCACCAATCTTTAAATCAGTGTTGTGGGATAAAGTGACCGAATGGGTCCCTGTTGCTGAATAAATTATTTCTGTAACACTTGCCTGCTTCCAGTGCTTAAATTCACTTTCCCCGTCTGCTAATCGTAAAACTGAATTACCCAGGGTAGCATCCAGGGTAAACGGAAGAGTGGGACCAGGATCCGAAAACATTAAAGTATTTACCCTGGTATCCAATAAAAAAGCATTCTGCACCTGGGGGAAACCACTAGGATAGGTAATGATAGAGTGTCCCTGATCGTTAGCTTTGAAGGCCTTGGTTGTGGTAGCAATTAAAACATCATCGTTTACACCATCCAGGCCAACAGAAATTGCATCCAAAATGTTTTCCTGGGCAATCAGTGTAGATGATGCTGTTGGTAAATATAAGGCAGTGCCTTTTCTTGTTTCGGCAACCCCCTTGGTCAACCTCATGTTCTTGGATTCCGTAACTAAGCCATTTTCAAGTTGAGAAGGGTCAGTCATAGTGTTCATGCTCATAAACCCCTCATCCCCGTCCAGGATAGGTTGGTCATCAAATGAACCATAACTCCGATACCTCATTTTTTATTTTTTGCTAATAGATAAATTTTATAGGACATATAAACGCAGGTTAGGATCCCTGCACAGATGCTCAGAACTTCATCAAAGTTGCCTAGAGTAATTGTTGCCAGGCAACCTGAAAAACCAAGTAAAGTTGTCTTGTCCATTATATCATTTCCAAGAGGATTATTAGAACAATTATGACAACAAGTGCAGTGAACATTTTTTTTGTTTTTGAAAGCATTAAGTACCACTTTTTTAATAATTTTAAGTTTTTCATCGTTTAGGAGGTTTAACAGGAAAAGGTGCCCTAGTTTGGTGTTTCTCTGCTTCGCTCTTTGCACATTGGGTTGCAGTCTTCCTGGCAACCCAAAGTGGGATGGTTAAGTAAGCACACAGGCAGGCCCCTGCTATTTTAAGCATATTTAGAATAGTGCTCTTAAACTCATCAAACCCTGATGCGTGATCGGACATTTGTGCAGAAACTAATGCCTGCACATCCCCGTGAGAAAGTGCCTCCAGGGTTTTCTTTGTTTTTTCATTCTGACTTACTTCCTTGTAAATCTGCCCTGCCCCTGCTCCCAATGTTCCACCTGCAATTGCTCCACCTGGTCCACCCAGGGATCCAACACCTGCACCTATGCCCCCTCCTATTGTGGGGGCAAAGGTTTTAATACCCTGGCAACCCGTACAAAATATTAAAACTATTAAAAGGGTGTAGATCATTCGCCAGGAGGATTAGGGTCAGTCCATTCGTCTGTTGCTAAGATGGTAAGTATTTCAGAATGGGTGTATTGCGTTTTCCCCTCCAGGAAAGAAGGTGTTGTATCATTATTAAACTTAACAAAAGTCTGACTATTATCGAGCGAGTATCTAAGCGTGTTTTCACTAGTCTCCTCGACCTTATTAAAATCCACAGAGTCTACTTCGTCCGCATTTATAATTACATATTTTCTCATAATTTATTAAGTTGGTACATCGGTTGAGAAGGTTGGGCCGTTAGTTCCTGTCATATTACCTTCACCCGACCCTGTATTAACTGACCCTTGGTTTACAATTGTACCAACTGGGTCAGTATTCCCTGGGGCACCTCCACCTGAGTCAGTGTCACCTGTGCCGTCCCCATTTCTCCACCAACCTTTTGGAGTCAATGAAGATATATCGCCAGGTACTCCCCCATTATAAAGTGTCGCAATATTGGAACTGGATAATGCAGAGTGGAAAACGCTCACCTCATCAATTTTACCATTAAAATAATTTGCAGATGAATATAGCATACCTCCAATGATAGTTTGTGTGTACGATATAGAACTTGCCACTAAAGTTTTAGACCCTTTGTCTACTCCATTTAAATAAACCTGTGCGTTGTTAGTCGTAAAAATCACTGCCACATGATACCATGTGTCGGCTGAAATTGAGGTATTAGTGAAAGGTAAATTCCAACCTGATGCATAGGTGTTTGCGAGTATTTGTGCGTCACTCCCTGTGCCCAGTATGCCTATCGCTCGATCTTTACCAGTTGCTCGCCCATCCGTTAAACTGAACATATAGTCGTATGCACCACTGCCTGGCAGTGAAGCACTATTAAACCATAAGGAAATTGTGCAGTCTCCTGATGTTGCTAACGAAGATTGATTCGTAGTTAAATAGTCATCACTACCATCAAAGCTTACGCTATTTCGGCTGAATACATATTCTGGTACATCTGTTGAAAAGGTTGGGCCATTCGTTAGCGTTCCATCATTCCCTCCGCTTCCTTGGTCTGTAATTGTAGTTCCGCTCCCTGAGTTATTATCCCCCATTCTCCACCATCCTACAGGACTAAGTGAGGATATGTCAGTTGGTGTACCGCTGTTGTATATAGATGTTACATTTGAGGATGATAATTCTGAATTAAAAACTGCTAACTCATCAATTAGCCCCTCATAGTGATAATTGCGATAATTCCCAATTACATTTGTGGGAGTACCACTATCGAACCAACCACCTCCAGTACCGATAGTTTTAGAACTTCCATTAATGTAAATTTTCCAATTTCCTATCGTTCCTAAACCACTTCCATTATATGTTATCACCACATGGGACCAAGTGTTTAGTAGAGTATTTCCTGTAACTCCTGTTGTGTGATAAGATGCAGTGTTTATGTTGTAGTCTGTAATTCCAAAGCTAATACCTGCATAACCTGCGACATTATTGTTAATGTGGATAGCAAAGTTCTTACTATTTAAATCTGATTTTAAAGCTAAAACATTAGCATAGGTGCCATGCGATCCATAACTTAAAGGGTTCATAAAAAAGCTAAGACTAAAAGCTGAACTTTGAGTTATGTAGGTAGGAGTCGAGCTTATCGAAATAATATCATTAGTTCCGTCCAATGAAATTGAATGCTGATTTTGAAATGCAGTTGCTCCAAACTTACTCAAAGTAGCATCACTCGCACCTGCCGTTACTTCAGCAACATAAAAAAATCCTGTGTCCGTGGCATGATATATTTCACCCTGGACACACTCCTTTTTGAACTTTGCTTTGTTCGCATCAGTCCCTGTTTTAAAGGCTAACTGAAAGTCTTTTCTACCAAATTTCATACACCCGTTGCAGAGGGGGTAAATTCAGCTAAAGTTGCATCAGAGGAACCTGCAGTAACTTCTGCCAGGTAAAGTTTTTTAGTGTCAGTGGCAAAATAATATTCACCCTGGACACACTCCTTTTTAAACTTTGCCTTGTTTGCATCGGTGCCTGTTTTGACTTTCAACTGAAAGTCTTTTCTGTGTAACTTTTGCGGTGCCATGACTTAGGAAGTTGTGGCTGTTCCGATACAAGGTGAGGAGGGACGAAGACGAAGGTCACCACCCACAAGGTCAATTAATTGAGGGTCTTGGAATATGTTGTTTGTTCCCCCTGAAGTAGTTGTACCCCAGTTATCAATGCAACAATTATTA
>Ga0181380_1000611_pt1 | contig 15898 bp, 21 predicted proteins | sample 3SPOviralmetaG_FD_130116 | JGI IMG/M metagenome (GOLD analysis project Ga0181380, IMG submission 130116) | Marine viral communities from the oligotrophic San Pedro Time Series (SPOT) site, San Pedro Channel, CA, USA - 3 SPOT_SRF_2009-08-19 | ecosystem: Environmental > Aquatic > Marine > Strait... | reverse complement strand
TCAGCATTAAAAGATGAGCTTGATGATGAAATACCATTCTAAAGCGTACTATTCCACACAGGAAGCTACCGAACTGATGTTTGGAGATACACCAAGCAATAGAAAAAGACTTCTTCGTTTGTTACAGAACGGAGAGGTCAAAGGTAAAAAGTTTGGTAAGAGATGGTTTGTTTATGCAAGCGAAATAAATGGAGAGGATAATGAAGTACAACAAGGCTGGAACTGACTTTGAGAACTGCTATGTTTGTGGTGCTAAACTAAAAGAAGTTACCCATAAAAGAAATATACAAAGAAGGTGCAAAAGCTGCATCTATCATGGTGTTGGGGAAATGAAACCGGTGGTGGAGGAGTCACAACAGGAAGAAGAAGAGGATTGGAGCGTCTTAGATGATCCAAGAGCCGTAAATGAAAAAGACTACGGCAGAGTCTTCAGAGAGCCAACAAGAGTTTACACTGGTCACTCCAGTTTATCTGAACTTGTTGGAGGTTCATCTAACTATAACCATAAACATGGACCATCAACAGACGGAGTTCGGTACACAAACCGAAAAAAGAAAGAATAACTATTTCTTTTTCTTAGCCTTCATTATCTTTTTTTGCAAAGCACTAGGCAATGTCTTTTGCTTTGCAGTTAAACCTTTACCAGCCATCTTTTTCTTAGGTGGTCTTCCTTTTTTAGAACCATAAGTTCCTTTACCCATTGGCATATTAGTCTCCTTTTCTATTTGTATGTATTCGTAATTACTTCTTTTTTGATTTATTACGTTTACTAATTGCAGAAGCCTTTCTTTTAGCATCTGCCTTACTACTCGCACCCCATGCACGAAGAGAGAGTAGCAATCTCGTAGGTTTTCCTTTAGCATCTCTTTCAGGTCCACGCATACCTCCCATTCTAGCTAGAAAACTAGCTCTTCTTGGATTGTCACCTTTCTTTACAGGTGCTTTTAGATTCATGCCTTGACGTTTAGCAGAAGCTCTACCCCTGGCATTGAGTCCACCCTTGGGATTCTTTCCTGCTTTTCTTGTCCACGCTGGTGTCTTAGCCATTTATTAACCCATGCCTGTAGCCGTTTTGTTTATCATATGTCAGCATTTCTTTTCTGCCGTTCTCAACATAGCTGCAATGTATCCAGCCACTGTTACCACCAGTATAACATTCTAAGATTAACTGGTCAAAGTCCAGGTTACCCATGATCCATTCAGCAAGCTCATAGTTATCCACACCAGCCACCTCGAAGTCTGCTGCTTGTCCTTTACAATGCTGACTGTTCTCAGAACTTCCTATAGCAATAGACAGCTCAGGAGATCTATAACCACTAGATACTATGAATGAACCAAACTTATCTCGAATAGGCTGTAATATATTCTCAGCTAACAACCTTAAATTATATATCTCGTCAGCATTAGGACTGTTTATTATGCCTTTACGCTCTGCTGTTTGACTCTTTGTTAATTCGCTCAGAGAGAAGTTTGGACTCAGCTTTGACATTATTTAACCTTTCTAAATCTTTTCGTTTTTGCTGCAATCTTTTTGGGCTGTTTAGATACCTGTTTACCTGCTCTAGTTGCTTTTCGTTTAGCAGCCGTAGTCTTGGCGTATTCTTTGGAACTAAGAGCCTTAATCGCTTTTTCAGGTAAATAACGTTCACCTGTTGCCTTTCGCCCTTGTGTACTAGGCTTGCCACTCTTGGTTCTCCATTTTTGCTTTGTCCAAGATTTCAGTGATCTTTGTCTTTTTGTGAGTGCCATTACTTATATCCACCACCTTTAGCTTTGTACTGCTTGGCAAGCATCTGTGCTTTCCTAGCTGACCATTGACCAGGCTTTCCACCTTTACCACTAGCCTTAATCCTTTGGAATAACTGCTTTCGCATAGTAGGTTTGGTGTAGTTACCTGACTTGTTTACTGTAGATTTTGACCTCATTTTGTCAACCCCTTTTGCTTTTCGTAAGTTCTAAGTCCACCCAATCCGAGCATACCCATTAAGACAGTCATCAATGATCCCATGTCAAACGTAGGTAACTTAGGTATAGCAACTCCGATATAAGCACACAAGAATATTGTTATTGGTGCTAGTACAAAGTGCCAACACAATGCAACACCACAAGTCCAACCTATAAATGGTCTCCAACCGGCAACAAAGATTGACTTATGTTGTGCTTCTGCTTTGTTTATCTCTAGCTGTCCTTTAGCTAACTCCTGGGCATGATTCTCTGCCATTGTTGCCACCTCATGTGCCAACTTATTCTTCATATCTTTGTCTTCTATAAACTTACCCAGTAAGTTACTTACCGGTCCTATTAACGCTGTTAACATTACTTATGCTCCTTATGTTCGTGACCCATCCATATACCAAACACACCTGTCATTACACCCATTACCACAGATACAAAGGCTGACTGTGCAGCAGTTGGTGCATCTAAATCCATAAACCATTCAGCACATCTCCATGACATAACTGTACTAGCAAGCATCATACATCTTGGTAGTATCTTCCATTTAAGAAACTGTTCAACTGTAACCATTAGTACACCCTCACTTTCTCTGTATCCACAAATGGCACCAGCTTACACATACACTCATATACTTGTGGCTTATCGTCTTTCATGTAGGATTGGTTGTTTAATTTATCTCTGTACTGCAAGCATACATTCACATTCTCAAAGTATATACCACCAGTAGCGATTCCATTTAATGTACAAGCTAGCAAGAAGGCTGTCATATCAAACCTTTCTTTTTGGCTATGATTGCTAGGACTGTAACTACACCTGATAATAAAGCAGTAATAAGAATAGCTAATATAACTTTCATTACTGTTTCTTTTATCTTTTCTTTACGTTTCTCTGCGTTAATACGAGCTTCTCTTCTAGCTTTGCGTGCATCAGCACAGTAAGATACATAGTCATTGTATAGACCTGCCCTGCCATATATCTGCATGAACTCACGGAGTTGTTCGTTCTTAACTCGTATCTCTTCCAAAGCCATAAACTCTTCTAGGTCATTGTCTTCTTTGCCTAGAAAGTTAGTCCAGATACTATTCTTTTTTTTATGTAAATCTTGTTTGAGTTGTTCTTCAGCACTAACAAATTTAGATATTGCTGCACCTGCTGAAGATAGTTCACGACCATTCTGTATGGTCTGTTTGATAATTGCAAAAGCACTATTAGCGACCACTAGCATTTCAAGCATAGCGTCACCTCAATAGTAAACCTGCCATCATAATTATCATAGTACCTGCTGTACCAATCATAATATGTTCAATGCGTTTGATGCGTAAGATGGTTTCTTTCCATCTCTCAGCACAGACAGCTTCATGCGTATCTATCTGTGCCTTTACTTCACTAGCCTTAACCATTGACTGCCTCGTCTTTATCTTCAGTCTTTACAGATTGTATCAATGAATTGGTAAAAGCATTTTGTGCTACAGTTACTTGGTCTAACTGGAATCTAAGATTAGCACCTTTAGCCTGTAGGTCTTTGATCTGATTAATCCAATAAGTCTGATCCTGACTCATGTCATCAGTATTATACTCTTTACCATCAATAGTGATTACGTTTGATTGTTCAGTCATTACCAAGATACTCCACTTGCTGTTGTTGGATTAGCCATTGCATCTATCTGACTAGCTATCCCTGCTTCTATTGATGCTACTTCGTCTGCACCAAGTGCATCTTTAGCCCATCCAATAGCTTGTGTCTCTGTGATATCTGCATATGGTGTTGGTGTACCTACAAGTGTTACACCGACTGTGCCATAAGCTGACCCTGTGTTACCATCTGAGTCTTCATCAGATGCTCTCCAGTGCAAGATAGTCACAATATCTGTGTTGTCTCCCTGCACCAAGTCTCTTTCCATTGTTCCTATTGTCCAAGTTACTGCCATTTTATTCTCCATTTTCTAAGGCTGTTATTCGTGCTTTTGCACTATCAATTTCTGCTTTGAGTTCTTGAATTGCTTTGATGCAAAGTGAAACCATATGACCATAAGCAAGAGCATCAGGTTCACCATCATCATTATACTGTACAAACTCTGTTAATCCTGCATCATGTACTTCTTCTGCGATAAGACCACCAAACACAGTGTCACCATCATTGTTACCTTTGTAAGTTACTGGTCTTAATGTAAGTAATTCTGTTAAGCCGTGAGTGGCATCATTGATTGTGTTTTTGTATCTTTGAGATGATGTGCTTCTAAAAAACAAACCTTCTGAATTAATAAAAACATTTGCTCCACTACTCGTAGTAACACCATAATTACCAAGAGCATAAATACAATTACTTACACCACTTGGATTATTTGTTCTTCCCACCAATACATTGCCTGCACTATCAATAGCTAAACCAATATTTCTAATTGTGTTTGATGAACCGTAAGTTCCTAATTCAAGATTATTTCCAGAACCACCACCAATAAATTTGTGTCTTGAACCACTTGTAAATGTTACGTCATCATTAGTTCTAATTTCACCACTAACATCTAATTTACTTGCTGGACTACTAGTACCAATACCTACGTTGCCTGATGTATCTATAGTCAATCGTTGAACTGAACCAGAGGTGCTTGTTCCACTTCTAATTCCTGTATAAATACTAAACTCACCACCTAAAAACGCTAACTGACAATTTGTATAACTACCACTGTCCGTATCTTCAAGATATAAAGTTGGCGAAGTTCCTGAGATGGTCATCGTGTTACTACGACCAGTAAAAGGCTGAGTTGTGCCTAACCCTAAAACTTCAGCACTAGCATCCCAAAATAGCTTTGGTGTTGTGCCTGTATCTTCGTAGAAGCTGATGTCTCCGTTGCTACCAAACAATGCACGAAGAGTTTGTGCTTGTGTTCTTACATAAAGACCACCACTGCCTGAAGCATTTCCTTGACTTGCATCTAACAAGATATGACCTGCATTACTTGTTTGTACTGTAGCAGTTTCATTTGTATCAGTGTCAGTAAAACGAAGTATAGGAACAGACGAACTTATAGCTACATCTTCTGCCGTTACTGTACCTGTTACATCAAGAGTACCACTGAGGTCTGCATCAGTGACTATCTTGGATATGTCTTTTGCTCTTGTCATGCTACACCTCTTGGCTTGCTAAATGTTCTGCGTAAGCTGTCTTGATTGCGTCTGTGTGTACTGCATTGCATATGGCTTGTACTTCTGTACTCTCATTCGCTAAGTCATCTGCACTTATATCAGGTGCTACAACGTGCCTTGAGAAGCTTCTGCTTATCTCTGTGCCATCATCATAGATAACTCGTGCAGTCCTAATTTGAATGTGTTTAAAAGCACCCACTATTTCTATTTTGTCTTGTATTGTTTCTTCTGTTAATGACATTTTATCTCCTTTTGGTTAATGGACTGACTACCCTATGTCCAATAAGGTTATGTTGTTACATAAGTTGCAAAAAAATACACAGTTGTTAGTGAATTATTTAAATCATTATATCTAAGGCTATCAAATGCACCACTTTGACTTTTGTAAAATTGCAAACCATTAGTTGCATTAAACACAGCATTATTTTCTTGATCGACATACTGCCACATAGCAGTTCCTATACAAACCCTATCTTTCGCTGTATCTTGTGTAAATGGCAAACTTTGTATTTCTATAGAGCCTGAGTTCGTTCTATTACTAAAGGTATTTAATTCAGCAGATATAGTAACTCTTTTCCCTATTTTAATATAAGATGAACGAACACTAGTTACAGTTCCTTGACTTACAGTTGGAAACCAAATTCCAGTTTCATAGTCATCAAGCAGATTAGCTGAACCAGTGCCACCTAAGTATACACCACCAGATAGGTAGAGGTCTTTGAAACGACCCGCAGATTCACCTAAATCTATTGCTCCATTTATTTTTGCACCAGTAGTAGCATTTACTGAATAAATACTATTATCACCATCGTGAAATCTTAATCCAGTATCACCAGTACCAATATATAAATCTCCATTTGAAGTGCCAATATTCCCTACAGTAGTGCCGTCTTTGCGAAATATTGCAATATAACCATCTGATGTATTTCTGCCTAAATCTAATGCGTGTGAGCCATCTCTTGTTGCTCCAATAGTTCCATAGTTGTACATAGCAGAACCAACAACGGATGTTGATGTAGAAGTCTTACCCACCAACAAGTTGCCTGAATTATCCACAGTAACAGCTTGATTCCAAGTTATGTCTGCATCTGCTGAACCTGCTGTTGCCACTCTAAATTCAAGTTTACCATCTATCAAAGCTAGTTGTGATGCTTGGTCTGCTATTTGATATTGCCAAGTAGTCACTTGACTAGCAGCATCATTGTAAGCATTATCAGAAACAAATGTACGACCTAAACTTCCACTTGCTATACTACTTAATGAACCAGTAAGACCAACTTGTGCAACATCCCAAGTATTACTCCAACCAGTATTAGGAACGACCCCAATACCTACCCTGCCACCGCTGTCTATTCTCATGCGTTCTGCATCATTTACACGAAAGTGCATATGATTATCAGAATGACTATATTGTATTCTTCCAATATTAGTGTCACCACTATCTATGAAATTAAGATTCCCCTCACCAGTAGTAGATGAAGCTATTGAAATTCCACAGTTACCATTGTTTTCTATAATAAGGTCATCAGCATTTGCGTTTACTGAAGTAATGCTTGCATCACTACTTCTAATATGCAATTTACCTAATGGTGATGTCTCACCAATACCAACCCTATTGTTAGCTGAGTCTACATAAAGTGTGTTTGTGTCTACTGTTAGGTTACCTGACATTGTTAGGTTAGTTATACTTGTGTAAGCACCAGTTATCCTTGCATCAGGCACTGTGCCACTGTCTAGGTTATCTGCGTTTAAACTAGCTACACTAAATGTACCATAGCCAACTATGTCTACCTCATCTCCATTAGCTAGAGCTTCTGTAAATGTTACTGTGTCTCCACTGGTAACTGTAATGTCTGCTTGTGACATACGAACACCATTAACATACACATCAACATATCCAGCATCATATGTTAATGTATTACCATTAGCATCTGCACCAGTTACACTTGTTGGAGTACCACTAATATCATAGTGATATCTTTGTGATGTGCCATTTATAGATGACCCAGCACTCTGCCATCCACTAGCACCATATACTTTTAGTGTATCTGAGGTTGTATCAAAGTATAAGTCACCTACATCTAATGATGTAGTTGGTGCTGAAGATGCAATACGATAGACATCTGCAAAGTTGTTAACTGAAGAAATATTAGTTGCTACTGTGTTTACGTTTGTTATTGATCCAGCAACAGAATTTATGTTTGTTGAGTTTCCAGCTACAGAATTAATATTACTTGCATTTGACACCACTGCATTAATGTTCGACTCGTTGCTTACAGCAGAGTTGATGTTGGACTCGTTTCCAGCAACTGAGTTCACATTCGCTATGTTTGAAGCTGTGGTGTTGACGTTAGATATTGACCCAGCAACTAAGCCTATATTTGTATCTGCTCCAGCTACTGTCGCTATGTTATTTGTAGGACTGATCTGTCCAGCAACAGTGTTTACATTTGTCTGATTAGATGATGTAAGTGTTAACTGTCTCCAAGTTGTATTGGTTAAGTCATAGACTTTCATTATATCGTTTGTTGTATCGAAGTACAAAGCACCATCTATAAGGGCATTGCCATCATTATCGACTGTCGGATCACTTGCTTTTGCACCTAAAAATCTATCATCAAACGTATCTAAAGCTGCTTCTGCTGCTGCTTGAGCATTAGATGCTGCCGTTGCACTATTAGCTGCATTGGTAGCTTGCGTTGATGCCGTACTCGCACTTGTGCTTGCATTAGATGCCTGTGTTGTAGCTGTACTTGCACTAGTTGCTGCGTTTGTTTCGCTTGTTGATGCTGCACTTGCACTATTAGCTGCATTAGTTGCACTGGTGGCTGCACTCACTGCATCTACTAATAACTCGAAATGATCCGTGTCTGTTAAACTGTCACCAACAACGGCATTAGCAACGCATATATAAACATTGTTTAGCTGTGCAGTAGTCGTTGACTTGATGATATCCCTTACAACATATGCTTCTGTTGTTACTGTTGCGTCTGTGCCTTTGTATGTACCTAATTCCTGGGTAACAGATAATTCACCATTACCATCAAAAGCTAGTACTTTGTTAGCTCTGTCTGTTGCACCCACTGTAAATTCAGTAGATGTCATTGTATTTGTTCGTGATAGCTTGATGCTTCTGTCTACTTCTTCTTGCTGTTGCTGGTCAATAAAAGTCAACCTATCTAGTGCATCTTCGTGTGTAGCTGCTGGGAAAGGATCGTTTGCCACATAGTCTGTAGACTGAGTTTGTGCCATGTTACGTCTAATAACGACAGTAACGCCACTAGCAGGTGCAGTTCCAAACACAACATTACCACCATTAGCATTACCAGCATTTGTAACTGTGTAATTTGTTGTTAGACTCTGTACTGTTTCAGTACCAGTAGACGATCTAAGTATGACAGTAAGATCTGCGTCTGCGAATATCTTGAAAGCATATGCAAACGTAGTGGTACTTCCGTCTCCACTGTAACTGTTTTTTGTGGTTGTGCTACTAACTGTCATAACTACCTCATTTCTACGTTATAATATTTTTTGTTAAATTAATCAAATTCATTTTAATCTACCCTTGCTGACTCAGGTAAATCTTCAAACATTTTATTCATTACATTTTTTATACCTATTGCGTTTGAATAAGGAACTAATGACTTAAGTGCCCTACCTTGTGCAGCAGACACTTGATATTCGTCATTTAACAAAGCTCGGCTAACTCCTTGTACAGCCTTGTATCCAGTATCAATTAATTGCACAGATGGTATTCCACTAATCAAACCTGTAGCTAATCCTGTTGTTCTTCCATAAGAAAACAAAGGATCTTCGCCAAAAAAAGGCATACCAGTATCTATTAGTGCAGGAAACAATGAAGCATAAGAACTTCTTTGGAAAGCTGCTTTCCCTATTTCTACAGGAGACAACCTTTCTCTTAAAAATTCTTCTTTATCTGATCTGCCTATAGCATTTGCGTGCATTTGTGCAGTATAAGATAACCCAGCAAAGAAAGATGAATACATCATGGCAGAATATGCAGCAAAGTCATTTCTTTTTATATTATGCAAAAATTGTTTTGAATAAGACACAAGCATAAATGTTCTGAACTGAGATAATATTTTACCCATTGTGCTTGTCATATGTATATTTAAATTACCAACATCATTCTGTTGTATGCTTTGCCTGGTCCACCTACTTACAGCTAAAACAAAAGCATCTCTTGCATCTATGTCATCCCAAGCATCTAAATTAATTCTTCTAATTTTTCTGCTTTTAAAAAACACTGATGGACTTGTTACTGCGTTTTGTCTTATTTGCTCAAAAACCCTTTGTGACATATCAGTATTTAATCCAAGACTTTCCATTCTTTTGGCTATATCTTGCTCTTTAGTGCCTCTACCTATTTTTTTAAAGTTTATGCTTTTAATACCAAAAGCTAAATCAGTTAAAGATTGTACAGCAATTCTTCCTGCAGCTCTTTCTAAACCAGCAGTTATAGGAGCCATACCAGAGATATCTGCTGTAATCCTTTTTAATGGTTGTGCAGCTAATCCAACCCTATCTATGAAGTCTCCCCTGCCTTCTACATATATATCATGTGCATCATATTTATTCATAGCTTGATGTATTCTTCTATCAACACCAATACCTGCAAACGCTTCTAAATCTCTTGCAACAGGATCCTCTAAATCACCATTGGCTGTTCTTTTAAGCATTGATTTAAGTTCAGGAACAACCCTTATCAAACCTCTAATGCCATCTATAGATACAGCATTACCTAATTCAGCAACTTGTGCAAAACCTACTTGGTTCATAACTCTAATAAAGTTGTAATCCATAAGCAATCTAGCTATACGATTAGCATCAGAAGATGGATTTTGTATTGTTTTAGGTGGTCTTCCTAAAATCATATCATACATAACCTCAAACTTAAGAATGTCTTTTTCAGCTTGTTTTAATCCATCATCACCTAATTCATCACCTTCTGCCCTAATTAGCTTCATTTGTTTTTCAAAGTCTGCATCACTTGTTATGCCCTTTTGTGCAAATGCTATTCTTCCTGACATTTGGTTCACATATGAATTGAAAACTTGCTCAGCATCTCTATTCATTAAATCCTTGACTGCAAATCTTTTGCCTTCAAATGTCATTTCATAATTCAAATCAAACTTAAGACGTTTTTTTGCTCTTGACGGAACACCCTCTGGCTTAAAATGTAAAAGATTTACCAAAGCATCTGCTTGTGATTCAGACAATATTTCCTCTTCAATAAGCAAATCTTTTAAAAATTCTTTATTTGATGTACTAAAAATTCTTGATACCCCTGCATCCAAACCAACGTGACGCTTAACAATCTTGTCTCTCATACCCCTGCCAATAGCATCTGCTAACTCTTCAGTTAATTCAGGATTGGCGTTTCTTAAAGATCGAGATAACAACATTGGAATAAACGGATCATCTGTCTGTTGCCTTAGCGTAGTAAATTTATGAGAATCCCATAAATGTGTAAAATATCTTAAATCTTCAGGTATATCTTCAAACCCTTTTACACCAGCATTTTTTGCATCTTGTAATATTTCTCTAAATATATTTCTTTGTCTTTGTGCTGCATTTATAACCGATTGGTTTCTAGAAGACCCAGGAAACTCAATTTCATCTGCAACAAGTCTTCCAAACTGAGACCTTTGTGAACCAAACTTTCTTTTTAAATATCCAATATTATTAGATTTTGCCCACTCTGTATAAGAATTTTCATAAGCGTTATAATACCTTACGCTGTAACTTCTTGTTTTTGTTGTCTTTATTAAGTCTGCTGTAAACTCTCCTGGCTCAACAGCATCTTCTCCTAAAATACTTGCCAACTTTCTTGATATGCCTAATTTGCTATTTTTAAGTTGACCTATCATATCTATTCTAAGTTTGCCAAAAAAACTAAATGGCGTATTACTAGCTTCTTCTATCTCAGCATCTGCACCAGTTACTATTTCTTTTATTTGTTTAGCTGGACTTATAGGGTTTTCCATAGCACCTACACTACCATCAGGTCTTTTGTAGTCTTCTGGTTTGGCTATTCCTTTATCTATTGTGGCTTGTTGTAAATCACTTACTTGTGCTTTTTCAAAATCATTTACACCCTTTTTAAAAGCATTATTAAACATCTCATCTGAGCTTTTGCCAAACGCACCACCTATAGCACCACCTAATAGCATACCACCACCAGCAGCGTATAATATGTCATATGGATCTTTCACTGGATTTTGCGAAACTAAATACGACTCTACAGCAGCACTAGAAACACCACCTGTAAAAACACCTCTAAACGCCCTAGCTAATCTTGTAGCTTTACCACCCCATATAAATGGAGCAGCGACACCTTCTGTTAACACAGTTGCCGTAATTGCTGCTGGGTCAATAGTTGCAACCCCTAACCTCAAACCAACACCTGCCCAACCATAATTGGCTAAAGTTTCTTCATTTTTCATTGACTGCAAAACTCTATCACGCAGTTTTTCTAAGTGAGGTCTACTAACAGCATCCTCTACAAAATCACGATATTCTAATGGTATATCTTTAGTAACTTCTTTGTAAGTGTCTTCATCAAGTGAAAAGTCAGGATCTGGCTCAAAATCTTCTAACCCATTATATATCCAAGACATTGTGTTATCTTCAGCATAAGCTGCCGACAAAGCATCAGTAAATGTAACTTGATCTCTTTTTTCCTGTAGAGTTTTTTCTGCTTCTTCTTCTTCAAGCAAATTAATAGGTCTTGCAAGCTCTATCTGTTTAGATTTAAGCTCCATTAATCTAATAACTCCCTACCTTTTGGTCCTAGTAATGTTTGTTTTAATGTCTTAATATTTTCTTTTCTAATCTTTTCTTTTTCCTTTTCTCTCTTTACAGATGCTTCTGTCTTTTCTGGTAATGCTTTTGAAAAATCTGTTTTAAAAAATTCTGCTAACTCTTTTTCTTTTTTTTGCATTATCTTTTCTCTTCTTTGCTCACCCTTTGATTTCTTTAAAGATTCTTGCAGTTTTTCCCGTTTTTCTAAACTCTTAAGCATTTTTTCTTTTGCCTTTGCTTTTGCTTCATCATCTTTTAGCTTTAATATTTCATCTCTTGTATAAAACTCATTTGGAAATGGAATACCATCTCTAATTATAATCCATTTATCTGCTCTGTCTGTAACAGGTGTAGCAGTTATTACAGCTTCATCATCATTTGGATTTTTGGATTGATAATTCTTTATTATTAAATCAGCACTTTCTTTTATTTCTGTTTCATTTAAATTTATAGACCTTGGTATTAAAACACCTTTATGATTTATATGACTTGCTATTATATCTTTTGATGCTTGCTCAAGTGCTTTCTTAGGATCTGTTCCTAAACTTATGTAAATCTTAGATAAATCTTCAACTTTCTGTTGTATAGCTGCTGTATTTTGTGGCTTTGTGCCAAATGTGATTCCAAGAAAACTGCTTGTTGTTTCCGAGCTTATTTTATCAACTTCATTTTTAATAGATTTATATTTTGCGTTTACGTCTATTCCTGTCCTATTAGCTTCAGCGACCATGTTAATAGCTTCTACCCTTGATTTGCCACCACTTTGCTCTAAAATAAGTACTGAATTGTAAATAGCTATCTCATTTTTCGACAAATGATTTTCTAATACACCATTACCTCTGGCTTTCATTTTTTGATATATACTTATTTGTGCTTCAAGTTTGTTCACATCTGGTTCTGCACCTAGTATATTAGTAGCTCCCTCTGACAGCATATTAGAATAGTCTTCGGATTTTGCATTATTTCTTTCTAATATTAACATTTGCGTATCTAAATCCTTACCCTTCAAAGAAGTCCTAATGGCTTGATCTAATTGAGGTTTAGTTAAATTTTCTTTTATCTCAGAAAGATTACCAGACGATATAACATCAGCAGCATTGTTAATCACCTGTGCAGCAGCTATTTCTTTGTCTAAGTCTAACACTATGTTGTTCAAAGCAATCAAAGCGTTGTTTGATGAAGTTCCCATTTTGCCAACTTGCTTGCTTAAGGCTGGTCTACCAGCGTATCCTTTTTCTAATAATTGTTTTGATGTTTCAACAAGTTGTCTTATTTTATTTGCATTTACCTGACTTGGATCCTCTTCATAAATATCTAACAACCTCCTTGCATCTGCTTGTAAATTAAGTGCAGCAGACAATACTGCACCTTCTGCCTTTTCTTTATCAGGCATACTTTTTACAAAAGCATCTGCTGTTTCTAATGTTGTCTTTGTATCTGTATTATTTGCTTCATCTATAATACTTGAAGAGCCATCATTTAATGCGATATCTTCATTTTCTTTCGCTTTATTATTATTAAATTTTTGAATAGAATTACTTACATCTTGTGTTAACTCAGAACCTTTTATTGATATGACTTCACCATTAGCCAACTCCATATTAACATCTTCGTTTCTTTGCAACTTTTCGTTAATTATTTTTAATTCTTGATATGTAGGTTTTTTTAATTCTACTTGATCTTGTATTTCACGATTTATTTCATTTGCCAAAACAGTACGTTTTGTTCTCCAGGCTTTGTTAAACTTTTCTTTTTCAGATGGTGCTAATGTACTTTCAGCAATATCTTGTTTTGCTTTATTTAAGTCACTAAAAGTTGAAGCACCAGTAATTTTATTATTCAATGTTTCTGATTCAACTTGTATTTCTAGCTGTTCCCTAGAGCGAATACTTGAATATTTAATACTTCCATCTTTTTGGCTTTCATCAATTAAATTTATTGCATCAATTCTTGTTTTTTCATGGATTGGATGACCAATCGGATATGATGCCATTGTGCTTTTATATCTAGTTAATGTATCACCTACAGAGATTCCTCTTATTTGATCTCTTCTCGTGTATGTTTCTTGTCTCCCCTTGAGTTGTGCACCTGCTGATAAATCACCTAACTTTGCAATTAGTGCTTTCTGCTCATTTGGTCTTAGATTATATTTACCTGCGATATCTTGTATTTTTTTGTTTGAAAACTTTGTGTAGTTTGTATCAAACTCTTCAGCAGTAACGCTTTTATCATTATCTATATGTGTGTCCAGCTCTTTAACTAACTGATTCTCAGCATCTGCTATTGCAGTTTTTGCAGCTGCCTTTTTGTCAGCATCATAAAACTCATACATAATATTACCAGCAGCTTCACCAAATTTTGCAAGCTCTTGACCTACGCCAGTAAATGCACCTGAAGATGCCCTAGGTCCTAAAGACCCACCTGATGTTACACCTGTGGAACCTAAACCTTTGTTATATAATGGTATTTTTGGCATTTTTTATTCCTATCCCATCATTACTTTAGCCATTTTTTCGCCTGACTGTAATACAGTCCTATAAGCTGCCGTTTTATATTGTGCAGACTGTGCCCTACCTGTTGTTCTAGCCATTGCTGCTTCATTTATTTTTGCAGCTTCTTCTATAGAACCTGCATAACGTATTCCAATAGCATCTAACTCTGTATTTAAAAAAGTATCTTTTAATGCTTCCAATGCACTGCCAGACATCTGTATGCCAGATTTAGCTGTGGCAACTCTTTGTGTTGCCTGTAACCTTTCAGCACTTTTTCTTAAATTAGCTTCTTTCTGCCTTGTTGCTCTTTGTAGTAAAACCTTTTCGTTTTCTGCTACTACTGCATTATATTCGCCAACTTGTCTCGCAGCCTTTGCTGAAGCCATATTTCCTTTGTAGCCTAAAATTGCATCTAACATTACGCCACCCTCGCAAAACGATAATAATCTGATCCATCAGGACCAAACTTCTTCATTAAACCTTCGTTCTCAAAACCCAACCACTCAACATATCTAATCGCTTGCTTGTCTCCTGTGTGGACACTAGCTTGTATACGCTGTAAATCGGTATCTTCTTGAACATGATCCAATAGTAAACTGGAATACTTAGCTGCTGAAAAGGGCATCTTGTAAGCGTGCTTTGACATAACAAACCAGGCTTCACCTACATTATCCCACAATCCGTATACACCACCAATCATAAATACCTTACTTTCTTGCATTGCTGTGTATGCACTTAAACAAGTTTCTTTCATCATAGCTGCTTTTGAGCTTTCTGGAAAATGAAAATTTGTTTCAATCATATCCAAGTGTTCTTTTTCAAACTTTTTAAACTTAAGCATCAAACGTATTAGACCTTCTCATAATCGCTAATATTGTCATAGGCAATGGCTGTGTTTGCCTTATAACAATCTTTGCATCATTGTCATAGCCTGATGGAAAAGATATTTCTTTATCCCCAGTAAATAATGGAACAGCTTCATCCATAGCCATGCTACTATCTCTAAATGGTAATCTGTCAAGGTTTGCTGTGTCAGGACCTAGTTCTGCACCAACAGTCTGAAAGAACCTAGCTGTCACGCCATGTATTCTCTTTATCTTGCCTTGTGCAATGCCATCTTCTGCACCTGCTTCCATACGCAATGTTTCCAGTGATGATGTATAACCATAACCAACATGAACCTTAGATGCACTCCTATCCAATGTAATTGTGCCATTGCTGACTGTTTTATCAGCGTGTGCAGCACCATCTGCTAAAATGGTTACTGTTTCACCCTCAAGGTGGTTTAGGCTTTTTATGGTCGTTGTAGCCGATCCATCATATGTTAGTCCACTATCTACGAAGAAAGCATCTGTAACATCATCATTAAAATATAATGACTTAAGATATACAATGTGTCGAACAGTTGATCCATCTATTGTCCTCTTCACACTTAGATACACCTGGTCTTCTGCACCACTAGGTATAGCTGTGATACTTTC
>Ga0181380_1000609_pt1 | contig 15908 bp, 21 predicted proteins | sample 3SPOviralmetaG_FD_130116 | JGI IMG/M metagenome (GOLD analysis project Ga0181380, IMG submission 130116) | Marine viral communities from the oligotrophic San Pedro Time Series (SPOT) site, San Pedro Channel, CA, USA - 3 SPOT_SRF_2009-08-19 | ecosystem: Environmental > Aquatic > Marine > Strait... | reverse complement strand
TCAAATAACTCAACGTAATATCTGTCTGTGGTACCGATAGCAAAATCAACGTCAGTTAACCGCACGGCATCGCTAGATGTAATTGTCAGGTTGCTACCGCCCGACACTGTGCGCGTGATAGCAACAACATTAGCCGCCGGGTTTGGCGCGTTATAACCAGCAACAGAATTGATGGCAGTAGCTAGGTTGCCGGCCACTTGATCGTTTGTTAGCGCGCCCCCAACTTGAAACTCAAGATCTGTGGACGGGGTGCCAGTCACCGCCGTGAATGTTGTTGATGTCCCGGCGCTGTCTGTTAGCACAATAGTTTCGCTATCCGCAATATTAGTCGCATCGGTCACTGTGATGGTGGCCGTTGCGTATGGCTGAACCGTGCGTTTGACCACAGTGTAGATGTCATCGACATCGACGCCTATGTTTAGGAAATCGCCGTCTGTCGTCCACTCTGACGGCGCAATTACGTTTTGACTACGCAACAAAGTATAGCAAGCAATGCTGCCATCATCGTCATTTACTATAAGCAGGCGGTCGCCCTCATCAGTGCCAGTCGAAACACGCACAGCCATCTCGCCGGGTGATTTCAGAAGGTGTGATGACAGCAGCGATATCTTGGCTGACGTATAAGCCTGCACCGTGTCACTATAAATAAATTCTTGCAGTGACTTGCCTTGCCGCTGAACAAAAAGCGTCGAGCCATCCACGTTTTGTAACCTAATGCCGGGCTTCATGCCAAACGCAGTCTGTTGCTTAACAATCATGTTCGTTGGCGTAATCGGCTCATCTAATGCTTGCGGCACATAAAACTCAGCGCCTGTTGTAAACACTTGCAAGTGACGGCCTGAGTAAATATCAACAATGGCATTGAAAGTGCCAGTATCCAACGTGGCCTCAACCCCAGCATCATCAAGCGCCTCACCCGGATCAAAGTTAAAAAAGTCAGATACCCGGCTACCCCACAGCGTTGATGGCCGCGCCTTGCTGCCGCCAAAATACAAACGCCCCTCATGAAAAGTCACACTGCGAGGCCAGCCGCGTGTCGATGACCAAACCTCTTCATATCCGTGTTCGCTGTTCCAGTTGCCCTTGGTGATGCCGTCTGTGTCGAAAAACGGTATTTCGACCAACGCTTTCATTTGGGTGTCGCTAACAAATTCAACATAACGCGCACGGCCAAAACCATTGTCAGCGACAGCATATTCACCAACAGCCGCATCATTAAACGCCACTACTTTGTATTGCGATGTATTGTCTGGCGCTGTGTCAAATGCTGGGAATACAGTTAAAACTTTTGTTGACGCCACATAGTCCTCAACGTGACGCTTTTGACCTGACCCAGTGCCAGCGGTAATTTCAATGAACATGCCGTTAGGCTCATCATCCAACGTGTAGCTAGTAGATGATTTGAGGGTAATTGTATTGCTAGACCCAGCTTGCGCCGTGCCGTTGTCTGTAGTTACAGCGCTTGCAGTTATAGTAATGTTGCCAACCGTCGCAGACGGCGTGATTGTAAATTGTGGGCTATGCACATCAAACTCAAACGCATGTAGCGGAATGTGATCAAACTCAATTTTACTTGCCGTCCAGTCACTGTCGGTGGCACCACGCACAATTTTTATTGGCTCTAAATCTTCATGCACGACAATCACTGTGTCGGCTGACTGCACCCAGTTCATCTCTGGAATGATGGACGACGTAATATCAGACACAGTTAAAAAGTCATTGCCACTGCCGTTTATGTCAGTCTCAAGATCGCCGTCTTTAAACACATACATTTTGCCGGGTGTAAACACCAGCATGTAACTGTCGCTGACACTAAATTCAAACGGCACCATACGCACAGCCGTGCCTGCGCCGCTGTCTAACTCAGCAATGAACTTGGTGCCATCCCGGCGGTTGGCACCGCCTTGGGGCTGGATGCTGACGTTACGCGCTGTGGTCAGGCCAGATTGATACTGATCAATGTCAGTCCGGGCGCGTAGCTTTGGGTCTAACTCGCCGCTGGTAAAGTCATTCTGGATCTGAATAATACGGCTCATGCTAGAACCTTATGTCTGAAATCGGAAACTCTTGAATAGTCTGTGCCGGGCGGTCAGCGCCGTCAATGTTAATAGCAACGCGCATCAGGCCACCGCGCATGTTTTCCGCTGGTGCGCCGTATGCCTTTTGATGGTAATAGTCACCCTTGGTGATTTGATCTGTTACTGGCTCTGCAAACTCTGCCGCCAGCGCTGTCTTTAATAGCCGCACAAAATATGGCGGGAACGTGGCCTCAGATGGCCGGAATTGGTAGTCAATCCAAATGTCTTCGTAATTTGTGAAAAGGCCAAGGTTGTAAATCTCAAACTCACGCACTGACCTAGCGGCGACTGCGCCAACATTAAACACAGCCTTTGGGTTGCCTAGTATGTCACCCGGCAGCGCGTAGGTGTATTCCCACTCATTGATTGGGGTGCTGGCTAACTGCGCCAGTTTTACTTTTTTGACAGACCAACTAAATGGATACTGCATAATAATAGTGTCGCGGATGTCATCATACAAGCGATCAGCGACTTGTGCCTCGTCAGTGCCAGTCGCAAATGACGAAAGGGGCGCAGCCCCCAACATGATCAATGCCTCAGAACATATAGATAGTTTTGTATCGCCCTGCGCCATCATCTACTCCGAAATAGGGAAAGGGGGCCGGTTGCCCGGCCCCACTTAGATTAGTCAGTGTCGGTCATTGCGACGGTTGTACCGTCGGAAATATCGACTACCCCAGAGGCATTGGACAAAACCATCGCAATGCTCATTGTTGGGGTTGCACTGTCATGCACAAAGATGATGTCGCCGACTGCCAAAGTGTCTGACAGGTCATTGAAATAACCTTCGGTGTTAACAGCCGCAATGGCGTCTGCTGATGTGTAGGTGTACATAGACGGCGCGTTGCCCGACTTTGCTGCACCAATTACATTCAGACCGTCTTTTGAAAAAGCCATTTTTCAGATCTCCTATTCTGTCGCTGAGATTTTGACAATGCCTTCATCATCAATGGCAACCGCACCAGCGGAGAACATTGAGGAAACAAGGAATGACGTTTTCTCAGGCACATAGTTGATTTCTGACTTTTGGTTCATGCCAATGCCCATACCAACTGCATCGCGATGGAACGCAAAGCATGTGCGGGTTGATGGGAGAGGCAGGCCACCTTCGTCGCGATCACCAAGGGTGATGAACTTAAAGCCCAAGAACGTATCAATCTCACCAGTTGAGAGAGCCTTCACAGTAGCAAAATCGCTGCTGGTCAGTTCTGTCTCATCGAGCAATGCTGACAAACCGTTTGCGTGGATAAGCATGCAACGGCCTTCGGCTGGCACATTCTTTGTATCCAGAGCCTTTTTAGCTGCAAGCAGCTTGGCAAGGTTCATGTTAGTGCCTGCTCCGCCAACGGTTGTTGCGACGGTTGATGGTGAGGCAGCCGCATTCAGCGCGTCAATGACTAGCTGATCCATACGTCTGCCGATGGCGCTTGACACGACTTGCACTAATTCACGCCTCTCGTCAAAGTTGACTTTTTGCTGTGAAAAAATATCTGAGTATTCCGCAGCAATGAAGTCGCTCATTGTGGCTGTGATTTGTGAATAGGTCACGTTAAGTGGTGTTACGTCAGTTTGCGGTACGCGAACTGTTGCGGTGCCTTTTCCAATTTTAGGAAACTTCACCTGATTGCCTTCAACATTTGTCCGCTCGCGAGTTACGCCAGCCAGCTTACGGGAAGCCTGATAAGCCTGCTTAACTTCGGCATCGAACAATTGTACAAAAGCGCTGGAAATGCCTACGGCCATTTTCCGATCCTTTCATTACAAAATTAAAACACGATTATCGCCTAGCAGGTATCCTTCCGGGCTGCGGCTTGGGCATACACGCTACGCCCCCAAGCGTTTGCGACAGGTCAAAGGCTGATTGTCTGTCAAGAGTGATTTTATACAAAAGCGCGACAATTGTAAACAACTGTCGCGCCTGTGTTAAATTGCGGAGTATTCTTGCTTTCCATACACCTGTTCAAACATCTTCTCGACCTTCGCCCGGTAGGCTGGATCGGTCTGATATTCTGGCTTACCAACCATTGACTGCAATTCCTCTTTCGATGGTGCGCCGTCAATTGGCCCGACTTCAACCGGGATGGGCTTGTCGCCGTAATAGCTGCGAACTTTTTGCAGAGCGCGTAAACCCTGCGCCGTGCCGCCCATAATCTTGAATTCTTCAAAGTCACCGTCTGACCACACGCCCTTGCGAACTAGGCTCGACGCCCAGTCGGTCATAGATTTAATAGTTTGGTCAGCGTTGTTGCCCAGCTTTTCATATTCTTCTTTATACGACAACTCAGCTTGTTGGCTTTCACCTTGAGCCATTTCAATAAACGTCCCAGCCAATTGCTCAAACGCTGACTGACTGACGCCATTTTCTTTCGCCCAGTCTCTATAAACATTATACAGAGGGTCATCGTCACCAATACCGGCCTCTTCAAAAATACTCGTGTCATAATTATCAGGGGCTTTATGCTTTCCCTGAGAAAACTTTTTCTGCAATTCATTATATGACTTAACAAGATTTTCAAGATCCGGCCCCTCATCTTCATTCCAAAACTTGTCGGGATACCATTCCGGCCTTTCAAGTTCAATTTCCTCGCCTTCTTTCGCCACAGTCACGCTGTCAAGCGATGGCTCATTGTCAGGCAATTGATGTGGAATGGTGTTGTCTTCAGCTTGCTGTTGGTTGTCGTCACCCTCAACTTGGGCTTCGGCCAACAGTCCATCTGTGTCATTCATAGTGATCTCGCTCTTTTGATACGCCGCTCAATTTCCCTGACCAGACTGTTCTGGCCTTCGCGAGCATAGCCGTGGCTGGCGTCCTCACCGGGATACCAACTGGGCTGCTCTATCGTTAGTGATCGCAGATGGGTGAGCAGCTTTGCCCCATCATCACTAGCGAATACGCGCAGATACAAACGATCAATGTCGTCCTTATCAACTTGTTGCTTTTCGGCAATATTAGGATCTACAGTTTGCAGACCATCCCACCCATTCACATCCATTACATCATACCTTCTGGGGGCGCCTCACCTTCTGCTGGTGCGCCACCCTCTGCTTGCGCTTGAGCCTGCATCATCTGCGCGGCCTGTTCCATCATCTGCTGACGCTCTTGTGGTGTGGTGCGTAAATCCGCAGGCACACCTAGTTTGTCAGCCACATAGTCTGCAATAGATCCTGTCTTGACAGCCATCTGGCCTTCCGGGCCAAGCGCTGATGACATCTGCACCCATTGCATAATCTTTTCTATATCGCCCATATTCTGTGCTTGTGCAATTGGGCTGACCGGCGTTACCTTGACCTCAAGGCCATTAACACGCAGTGGCATCTCAATAAGGCCACGCTCATCCATAACATACAAAATACGGCCAATCAGAGGCACCATTGTTTCTGTTATGAGCCTGCCAAATGCACTGCCCAAATTGGTTGACAACTCACGCATGCGCTCTGAGATTTCTGTGGCAGACCGGGCAGACATGTTGTCTGGCGGCAGCGTGTCATCAAGCAGGATCTTTTTGACGTTCATGCGTAAATCATTAATAACAATCTGCGACACGTTAAAGTCGCCAGATCGTGGCATCTGTCTCAGGCTTTCGCCTTGTGGGCCGCCGTTACGCGCAACCGGGATAATGGCACCCGGCGCAATACGAATGTTTTGCGGGTTCAATACGCCGTCGTCAGCCGCTGTGTAAACACCGGCAATTGACAAGCTGGCATTCTTCAACAGTAACTCAAGCGTTTTGTTTAGTGTCTTGATGTCTGGAATAGCGGTGACCAACGGCCCCCGGCCATAGACCTCACCCGCCACTTTCATGTAACGTGCGACAATCCAAGGCGATGACTTCATGCGCCGCATAAGCAAATCGGCTTTGCCCTCTGCCCAGATCACATGATAGCAATAGTCACCCTTGTCAGGATCATACAGTGTGGCCTCAATCAGATCTATTTCTTCTGTTGGCTTTTCATCAATCATGCGCTGCAAGCGGTCAGGTATATCGGCGTCAGACCAATGCTGCTTGATGGCCTCGCCTTTCAAACGCATGCGGCGATAGACATTGTCAACCTTGCCGTGTGCGCCCTCTTCGATGCTGACCAAATACTGTGGCACAGCGGTAAATCGAATAGGCGTCATTTCATCGCCGGGCTGCACCAACATGACGGCGGTGCCAACGGCTAGGTCAAGCAAGAACTCGCCCATAGCCAGATCAAAGTTAGACTGACGCAGCAAGCTAAACATTGTGTCGGCGTACATGTCCAACGCCATTTGTGCTTCAAGGCGGCGCTCTTCTGGGATCTCCGGCCCCGGCTCCAACCGGCACCATTGAGCGTATGGCGGAAACAAGCCAGACTGAATGCGGTTGGCAAAGCGCTGCGTCGCATTAATGGCGGTACTGTCAAACACCCGCGCCATTTTGTTCTGACCCGGTGAACCGCCGCCCTCGTAATAGCCGTCATAGAGATTGCGCTGTGGCAAGCCAAACTCATAGCAGTCTTCATAGATTTGCCGCCAGTTGTCTTTGCGGCGCTGCGCCACATCGTGACGCTTTAGGATGTCTTGAACACTATGCACTGGCTTTATTCCTCTTGCTTATCGCCGCCGCTTTCGACTTGGCGTCTGCTTTTGAACTCGCGCCCCAAGCGCGAAGTGATAAAAGCAGGCGCGTTGGCTTGCCTTTTTTGTCACGCTCTGGCCCCGGCATACCACCCATACGCGCCAAGAACGACGCCCGGCGTGGGTTGTCACCTTTTTTGACCGGCGCTTTTAAGTTCATGCCCTGCTTTTTAGCAGACGCACGGCCTGCGGCATTCAGACCACCAGATGGGTTTTTACCCTCAGATCTCTGCCAAGCCGGTGTTTTAGCCACGCGCTGCTCTCATATTATCAATCAGGTTAGGGTATGGGCGGCCAGCTTTTTTAGCCGCTCGCATAGCGTTGCGCTTCTTTGCAGAACTCAGCGCCTTTGGCTTGCCCAAATTCTTTGGCCGCTTTTTATCCCAGACTTGCTTCGCCATTACTTACCGTAACCCTTCCCTTTTTTCTTAGGCATAACTTTTCTTCTTTGCCATTTTGGTTTTCATGTTGGCCTCAGTTACCCGGCCACCAGTCTGCCGCGCATATTCTTTAGCCGCCTTCATGCCAGCCTTGCTATATGCAAAGTGACGGGTTTTTCCATCTTTGGATACTACCTTTGGCATTTATACCCCCAGTCTTGATACGTTTGACAATAATGATCTTCTGGAAAGCTGTGACACGCCAGCCTTGCGGCGCTGAGTTCGTTCTGCCTCGATTTCTTTTGCAAGGTCAGTGCGGATAACTTTTTTAGCTAATGTTGGCTTTTCCTCTTCGTTTAAGCCAGCGCCAAACAATATTGGAGAACCTTGCCCACCACCGCCACGCTCTGCGGCTGCGGCTCTTTGCCTGTCCTTCTCAGGATCACGGCCAGTCAATTGACCGCGTGAATTGTAAGCACCAACAACACGCCCCGTCTTTGGATCTCTAACTGCGCGTGACCCCTCTTCGCTCAACACATTTTTCATACGGCCACCCATAAATTGGGCGGCAACATTTTGCGCCGCATTAAACCCAGCGCCGGGCGCAATCGCCGCCAACACTTTTTCAAGGCCGGTCATTTGTGAAATGTTGCGCTTGCCTTTGGCGATTTGTTGGTCAAGTTGTTTTGTTGCCCTGTCGCGCTTTGTTTGCTCTACCACCGCATCTTTTCCTGATGCCGTTCTTCTATTTGCTTTAGCAATATCATCACGGCCACCACCGCCATAATCTCTGCCGCGACCACCAAAGCCGCCTTGCGAGCGCCCCGGATCAGAGCCGCCATAAAAGGCTGGGATACCATTTACCTTTTTACCAGCGCCACCGTGCGCCTTTAACAAATCTGCTTCGGCAGGCGTGATGTACGCCAGCAAGTGACGTTCACCGCGAATAGTGGTTTTGCGTGGTGGGTTTTTTCCGGGCATATCTTATCCTAGTGTTTCTTGGATGCCTTGCTCTGCATCCTCTCTTGTTTTAGACAATAGCATGCGCTGACCACCAACACGCCGGGCGCGTTGCCGGGCGGCAATCTGCAAGCGCTTTTGCTTTTCCTGATCGTCAAGCATCTTCTCTTGACGCTCTTGTGCGGCTTTTAATTCTGGATCTGGCCCCGGTGCAGATGGTGTGCTAAATAATCCGCTCAATTGTAATACCTCGCATACATTCGATAGTCGGCACCGTCTGGGCCGTAATGTTTTAGTAAACCCTCTGGGACGAATTGTAACGCATCTGCCCACCTAACGGCAAGGTCATTTTGCGTGTTTACAGTTAGCTGCAACCGCCTCAATACCATATCGGTAGCGATCAGATTAAAATAACGATAGGCACCCTTTGTAAGTGATACAGGAGCGGTAGCAACGTGATCTGTTGTCAACATCCAGCCCTCGCCGACACCCGGCCACAATTGGTTAACGCCGAAACAGCAGGCGATCTTGCCACGCAGCATCGCCGTGCAAGCGATGCCAGTGGCAGACGCCGCCTTCAAACTATCACTATAGCCCGGCACAAGCCTCATAAACTGAGCATCAAACGGCCTCAACTCCACCATATGAGCGTGACCCCAGTGAAATGGCACGATTGACACTTGACTGTTTGTGCAAAGTGACTGCCGCCAATTAGAAGATTTCAAAGTCTGCATTTGCCGTCAGTGTTTTAAATTGTTTGCTAAACTGGCTGTTGCGCGTAATGCCACGCACCTCACCGGCACCCAGCATCAAATAGCCAAACGCATCGCCGACGTGCGAGTGTTCATTCTTATTCGGCGCATCTCTGAACCGCTCATACCCGGCGCCCACCGCAATGCGCTTAAAGTGATAGCCGCCAGCCAGCGACTTGCGGGTGCGGGTGCATTTTCTGCCAACTGTCAAGCCAGCCTTGCCGTCAATCATGCGGTTCATCGGCATAGCACCGGCCTCACGCCGCACCTTAAAGTCGTTGGTGCTGGTTGGCCGGGCATGAAGCCCCATCGTCTTTAAATGCTCAAACGCCGTCACCTCAAAGATCTCATCGCGCTTGACGCCTGCCGGGTCACCCCAGACCAATACGTCACTCTTGGGAAACAGCATTTGTATGTCGGCGATGAGGTGATGACAGAACCGCTCAAGACCCATATCAAACGCCACCAACTCATGCACGACATTCCACTTGCCGTTTTGCATTTTCTGCCCAAACACCGCCGCCGGTGTCAAACCAAAGTCAAGGCCGATATGCACAGGCCAGCCGGGTTCTATCTCGACATCGCCCGACATGACGCTGTCACTAAACTCAGGCCAGACCGGCTTGCCGTCCTGCACATAGACGTATTGCGCCCCGGCGTAACACTGTATCCAGTCAATAGTCTTACCGGCCAACTGCTGCTCGTAATAGCCAACCGGCAAGTTGTTGACATTCTCAGCCTTGGGATTGTTGAGCCAGTGCTTGCCAGCGGCAAACATAGCGCCCTCGTGTTCCGCCGTTCCCTCGACTACGCCGCCGGGTTGCTTGTAAAACTTCCAAGGGTACTTGCCCCGGATCGGATTTTTCTCCGCTAGGTTCGGCCACCAGTGGTCACTGTCCATTGGGTTGGTTGACATCCACACGCCGCGCCAAGTGCAGCCAGCGTTGGTCTTGGTGGGGTAACGTCCGACACGCGAGGTCAGGCCATCAACCACCGCCTTTGGCAGTTCTCGCGCCTCATCAATAAAGCCGCCGGTCAATTCTAAAGACAACAGCTTCCGCACGTCGCGGGGTTGATCCAACGCCAGAAAAATTACCTCGCAGTCGATGCCAGCGGCACCGTCACGGGGCGGCAGTTTTATGTGGTGCGTGATCGGCGGCGACCACCTCATCGGCCCCCACACATTCTCCGGGAATAGTTCTTGCCACGTCTTGATCGTGGTAGTCCTCAGTTCCGGGTAACTGTTTCGGATAACTGCAAATCGAGTATATCTGATCCCATCTATCGGCGAAGGCTCCTGCTTCACTGCTCGCAACATCACCTCTGCTAATGAAGCAAACGTCTTGCCAGAGCCGACTGGCCCCATCAAGCCACGCACGAAACTGTCGTCTTGTAAAAATTGCCATACCGTTGGGCTTGTCTCAAAATTAAGGTTTAGACCGGCCAGTGCCTCAGTCGTCGGCTGCTTGCGGCGTCGGGGTGATCTGTCAGTAGCACGTTGCGATCTAGGCATCAATCATTCTCCGGGCTAAAAATAATCGTCGTGACGTTTTCATAGTCGCCGCTGTTGATCTCCAGCATAACACCCTCGCACGACGTGCAAACGACTTGCTCACTGCGGTCAGCAACCCTACCGTGGGTTTCAGCCGAACACCAGCCGCATATGACCTCTGTTTTAAAAAATCGGACTGACTGAAAATCTTTTATGTTAATCACTTCCGCTGTCATCGCCGTCAATCTCCACTATGCTAGTCGTTGGCCCAGTAATGTTAATACCAATCATGCTGGGCTTTTGATCCCCGGCATTCGGCTCTAACAAGCCGCGATGCTTCGCCAGTAGGCGCAACGCCGACAGCTTGTCGTGCATCTCAACCTCTATCTGATTGCCAAACTGGTTGGGCGTGACCTTGACCTTTTTGACGGCGCGTTTGGCGCGATCCGACAACTGGTCACTGGGCGTCAGTGTCACACGCCCCATATCGTCCCACTGTATAACGTCAGTCGCCTCGCCAGCGCCAATGGCCTCTAACTCTTGCACGACAGCCTCGCGCCTCGCCTCATCGCTTGAGGCCAGTGCGGCGCGTTGCTGTCTAATCGTTGGCGTTGTTTTTCCTGACATGCAGGCACTCCGATCCTGTTGCGGCATAGCCAGCCAGATCCACCCAGCTATCCTGATGATCCGGCGTCGCCGATAGCCGCGCCAATTTGACCCCGGCCATCATCATCGCCACATGCTCTGGCTGAAACTCAATGCCAACCAGCGCCGTCCAAATAACGGCGATGCGCTCATGATTATCCCATATACTACCATACTGCTCGCCGCGATCAGCTACGGTTTCTTTTGCGGCATCCAATAATTCATTGCGGTTCATTCGCTTTCACCTTTTACGTCAATAATCTTTAGCTTGCAGGCGCAACACTCATATTCAACTCTATGCGCCCATTCCCTTTTCAATTCAATTGTGCATCGGCAGCGTGGGCATTGACCGTTGTTTAAACGTGTCTGAAACGTGCCATCGCCCTCAAAAAATCTTCCAGTCAACGCCCGGCTCCATTATTAGACAGAACATATTGTCAATATCTTTGTTAAAACCAATTTGCGTCAATGCAACGTGGCATTTGGATATGCTGTCGAACTCAGCAACGACATCGACGTTGCCGCCTTGCTGCGATGTCAACGTCACAGCTATTAACAAATATTTCATCGTATCACTCCCTCACCACCACAACGATAACACAGTGTCTTCTCAATGCAACCGTAGCCATCTGGCTGCGTGATCCAACCGTCAGCGCAATCGGTGCAGGGTTTTGTGGCAAAATTTTGTGTGACACCCCCACACAGCGCAGAGGGTGGGCGGGGGGCAATGGGTGCGTTTTTTTTGTTTGCACACACACAAGTTTTGCGCTGTGTGCAAAACCATACGTCGGTCTGTTCGTTGCACATCACAGCATGCCCCCTGCCACGTCGTACAGCGACGGCACCCCTGCCCTTCGCTCAATGGCTTGGTCACACACGTTCAGCGTCGCTGCCCTCACGTCTGCCGCAGTAAAGCCAGCGACAGCCAGCCGCCGGGCGTGTGCTATCTCATTGTCGTACAGCCGCACCTGCCCGGTTGCCTGCTGCACGGCGCGGATGTAGGCGTGGGCGATGGCGCTGGCCTCTGGTTGATCGGTTGTGTGGGTGTTTGATTGTCCATCCCCCATACCCCCTATTACATTTGCGTCTAACTCATCGTCATCACGCACCTGTAGCGGTGTGGCAATGTGTATATCCTCATACGTTGGCAACGCCTCATCACCATCCCACAGCACCTGATACCTGTTGCTCTTCCAGCCACTGGCTGTCTCTTGGTAATCCTTGGGCGATAGCTGCCGCACATACTTGCGCCGCTTCAACACCTTCATCGCGCTGTGTATTGTCATACGCTCCGCATAGCCTGTGATGTCGCACAGCGTTTCCATTGCAGGCCAGCACACGCCAGCCCTGTTGGCGAACACGCACAACGCACCAAGCACCCGCAACTCGCGTTCCTTCAACTGACGGTCACCGACTGCCCGTGCAGGCAGCACTGACCACTTCCTAAAATGGTATTTCGTCATCAATCAAATCCTTTGTTGCAATACTCTCAACCGCTGCACCGGGGAACACAGCCTTCGCCACGTCGGTTATCTGCCCGGCCTTATCTTTGCGCCACTTGCCCACGATCAGGGCCACCTCTTCGATGCTGTACACCACCATATCACGATTGTCAGCGGCCACCTTGCCAGCCTCATAACCATTGCGCGTGATTGCCATCACCTTGCCGTCATCCATCGGCACTTCCCAGTATTCCCCAGTCAGCGGCTCATGCCCCGCAGCCTTGGCTGCATTGACCATCGCCTCGACGCCTCGCAATGTGACCGACACCTGATGTTCAACATCTTGCATCTCATCAATGGCCTTGTTCAGCAAATCCATCTGCGCCTCAAACCTACCTCGCAGCGCCTCATCCACTAGCCAAGGCAAACGATCCACGCCCCACTCAGCTTCGACTGCCCTGACCCTGCGATCATAGTCATGCAGCGCATCCTGCTGACGACGCATCACTGCCTGACTAGGCGCGTAGTGTTGCTTTGTTGGTTTCCTAATTCTTGCCATTACCTATACCCTCACGCCGGGGACTATGAGAAAGAGATCCCCTATAGTGGGGATCTCATCTCCGTCATATCCGGTCACCTGTCCGATTACTATGAGATTGCTATGAGATTTACAGTTTATCATCTCACATTCTCGCCTAACTCTCTGTTAATCCACACTTTGCCGCCATCATTGACGACAACGCCCTTCAATTGCAGTGCCGCACGGTCATCTGACCGCTTTCTGGATGTCATATCCGGGCATTTTTGCTTGTGCAGATCGTTCCACCTGTCCGCTGACATCTGCGTCACCTCTGCATCAATCAGGCCATTCTGCAACGCCTGCAACGCCAGCAATTGACCCGGCGTCAGCTTGGCACCGCGTTTCTTCTCTGCCGCCTCTACAGGCAACAGAACCGCACTGCTGCCATCAATCAACGCGACTGGCGTCAACTCATACTGCTCATCAGCCACAGGCTCTGCATCTTTTTGCTTTTCCATTTTCATCGTCACACGGCCTTCGCTGCTTGACAGTGCCAACACAGTATCGCTCAGACCCAACAGGCTGCTGCTGCCCCTCATGCCCCTCGCAGCGTCCTTGCCAGAGTGATGCACGGCCAACACGGCACAGTCAGCGTGGCGCTGTATGATGCCGCACATCTCGCCGAACTGACCCATAGCCGTGGCGTCGTTCTCATCTGACCCAGTCGCCGCCAGTGTCCGGGCTACTGTGTCAATCACAATCAAGCTGAAATCTTGCTTGAAGCTGTCGATGGTACGCAGCAGCTTTTCCAGATCCGGCGGGTCTAACAGCTTGACAGCCATCGGCAGCACATAGAATGGCGCGTCGCCGTGTGTGTCGTTGTATTCTTGCCACGCTCTAATCCTGATCCCCAGACCACCCACGCCCTCTGCCGCTAGGTAAAGCACCGCATTCTGCTTTGTGTCCCTGCCGTGCCAATCCTGCCCATAGGCAATAGACAGCGCCCAGTCGATTGACAGGAACGATTTACCAATGCCCGGCGCACCATACAGCACAGAAAAGCCGTGCTTGGTCAGGACGCCATCCAGCAGCCACTCAACCGGCGGCATGTTCTTGAGGTATTCAATGCCAAAAGTCTCAAACACGTCCGGCTTGTCAACCGGCTCAACCTTGTCCGGCTCTGTCTCAATGGCGGGTGTCTCTTTGACTAGCGCCATCAACTCAGCCGGGCTGTGATCATTCAGCCAATCAAACACGTCCTGCTTGTCAGTCAGCCCCGGCAGGCTCACGCGCTTGATGCGCTTCGCCAGCGGGTATAGCTGACTAACGACAACGTCGGCGTGTGCTTGCCCGGCCTCATCAGCGTCCGGCACGACAATGACATTGCGCCCCTCAAAATACTTGTTGATCTCTGGCTTCCAGTTCTTTGCGCCGCCGTGATTTGTCGTCGCCACAACGCCCAGATCGCTCAACCTGTCGGCGCACTTCTCACCCTCAACCACAAACAATGGCACGTCCGGGTTCAGCATGATGTCCGGCAGGTTGTATGGCACCGGCGTCACGCCATCCATATTATACAGCCAGCCACCATTGCCGTCAGGCCGCCGCTGTCTAAAAGTCTTGGGCTCGAAGCGCTGCACCTGATACACCACCTCGCCGTCCTGATTTATGTAGTCATACTGCCGCGCCAGATACTTTGCCGGTGTCAGCGTCTGCTGCACCCGCTTGGCTATGCCAAACTTTTTCTCAAGCACGTCGGGGATGTTGCCATTGATACTGGCTGGCTCGAACATGCGAACCAAGTCGATCACGCCGCCACCCACGCCGTTCTCATGATCGAACCAAGTGCCGCGCTTGCTCACACTAAATGAGCCGTGTGTCCCCCAGCGCAACTCATTGCCCTTCGACAGCTTGGCGTTTGGCTCACCCAAGTAGTGCCGCGCCACCTGCTCTATGTATGCTGATATATTTGTCATCACTTACCCTCACCCCCTCATCCACCCAATAGACACGTCCCGGCAGGCAGGGAGGTCACCTGCCGGGACGCTACCGCACTAGAACAGATCTGCGCCTGCTGCTGCGGGTGGTACAGGCGGCGCTGACGCTGCCTGTGCGGGTTCTGCCAAGGTCACTGCCGCGCCTTGTGTCATGCCCTCTGGACGCTCAACCCAGCCGCTGATCGCCCACTTAGGCGAGCGGAACGTCTGTGTGCCTTGCGCCTTCGTTTCGATCTGGATGCGGTCACTGCCAGTGATCTCCACGACTGGCATCTTGCCGGGGTTGTCAGCCTTGCCGGCCAAGAATGCGTCGTGCAGATCATTCATCTGATTGCGGACGATCTTGCTGCTGCTGCTCATTTCGCGCAGGCCGATCTCTTTATTGTACAGGCGAATGCGGAAGCCCTCTTTGTGATCGGGCGATGGCTGTTGTGGCATTGGCTCACCAACCTGCACCATCCGAAAGTCTGGGCCAGTTGTGGTAAACGCAATGAAGCCAACCTCAATCGCGTCGATGTCCATCACCACCTTAATTGGTGTTTCCATCTCAGTCTCGCTCTTTTCCCAAGTGCCGTCCGGCGCTTGATGCCGATCCTGACGCACAAACGATCCATCCTTTGCTGAGTATTTAACAATCGGCAGGAAATCCCCACCACCCGATGTAGTCTCTGTAAAACCTAAAGCCATTTTATTTCTCCATTTAACTTTAGAACTACCGCAAAACGGTTGCGGCGCCGACTGGGAAATAGGCACACACGTCTGCGTCTTGGGCATCGCCCCGGTCAGATCTGCCGCCCTTCCCCAATTCATAATCGCCAGCAAAATCAAACCTGACGATATTGTCTGTGTAAACATTCAATAGATAGCTTGGCAGGCCAGTGTGTTGCGTCAGCAGTCTCGCCTGCAACACTTTTGACAAGCTCACCATAGCCGTTGGGTATTTGTACATCGTGCATGTGCGGTGCTTGACCTCGACAAACGCCTTCGGCTGGCCGTCCTTCAACACCATAAAGTCGAGCCGGTATTGCAGCGGCAGCTTGTA
>Ga0181380_1000608_pt1 | contig 15947 bp, 30 predicted proteins | sample 3SPOviralmetaG_FD_130116 | JGI IMG/M metagenome (GOLD analysis project Ga0181380, IMG submission 130116) | Marine viral communities from the oligotrophic San Pedro Time Series (SPOT) site, San Pedro Channel, CA, USA - 3 SPOT_SRF_2009-08-19 | ecosystem: Environmental > Aquatic > Marine > Strait... | reverse complement strand
TGATGCGAGTAGCTCGTCGTCGAGAATCAAGTCTGCGATCTGCTTATCAATTGCCTTAGCAAATACGTCGGAGCGAACGCCCGATGCTTTCGCCTGCTGTAGGAATCGAAGCTCTGATTCGTAATCTCGGATATCGAAGGAATCTGGATAGCTGATCTGTACCTCGTGCGGATCATGCCCCTGCCATAAGCAATAGAACATCCACAGTTGCTCTTCTGCCAGCTCTAAGATGTCGGCTTTCTCTGACAGCTTGGCGTTCAGCATTTGGAATTCAGTCTGCATCGCTACGCCTGATTGCAAGATTGCCTCAGTGCCACGTACTGCGCCCATGTGCGCCATGCGGTTAATCGACTCGATCTTGTCGGTGATAGATGCGCGGATAGCGTCAAGGTTAGCGCCTGATGGCTGTAGCTGGTACGGCTTTAGCCCTGCGTCGCTGTCCTCAGAGATATTTATAACCGCGCCTGCCCCTGCGCTTGCGTCAGTCTCATATGTCTTAACGAGCGTTGGGTGATTAGATATGCGGATCAGTTGCTCGATCTCTGACAGCTCCTGATAGATTGCCTGTTGCATATAGGCGATGTCGCTAATGTCACTGATACCCATGCCACGCACGATAGAGCGGTTAGCAGGTAGGCATACAGCAGGGATTTTGCCGATGGGGTTGTCGATTTCTTCTAGCAGTGCGGCGTCTGCACCGTCGTAGCGGATCAATCGGATTCTGTCTTTGTACCACTCACGAAAGTGCGTAACCGTTGTCGTGCCATCTACGCGATCAACAGACTCACGGACTTTTAAGTAGACAAGCTCATGGCGTCCACTAGGCTGTCGCTCCCAGCGCCAATCGTAGACGTTCTCAGGCGTGATAAGTGTGACATAGGGCCGAATCTCTTGCGCCATTTCTTCAGCGCGTGTGCCTGCGTTTGATTGCGGCTTATCAAGCATCAGCCAAACGTGGCCGTACACACTGCTCCAGATTTGCGCCTCGCGCATAAAGCTATTGAAGTTCTGGCCGTCAAGGTTTGCGTCCTTGATGAAGGCTTCGAGATCAACACTGCCCTCCATGCCCGCAAAGTTACGAGTCGGCGGTACACGCCACAAGAATGATGAGTAAACGTGAACGACGTTGCGGCAATGGTTATCGAGCGGGGTAAGGGCAAGCCTGCGGGTATAGGCGTTCTTGTCCTCGTTAAGGTAGCTAGTAAGATAAGAGCCATCGCGGTAGTCCTCACCGCCCATGTAACTCCTAACGTAGAACTCCCAGCGGTTTACGTTGTTCTCGTAATCGGGGTGCTGGTACTCGATATCATGGTTGTAGATCATGTCCACCTCTGCGGCTGTACAGGTGTATGCGCCTTTTTGATTGGGAATAAGTAATCAACCGCATAGCCCAGTGCATCATTCATGTGATCGAATCCGTCCTTTTCGGGTTGGCTAGTGCCTTCCTTGTATGTGTGACGTTCCAAGCTCTCGATCACCTTCTTGCACTTGGGATCAACGTACAAACGACGCTTGCCATCGCTACTCTGCAAACGTGCGTTCACCGCATTAATGCGATCCCTAATCTGACTGTGACTTGTCTTGGCGCGTACCTCAAAGCCTGCATTCTGCAAAATAGACAGATCAGTTCTACCGCCTGCGCTTGTCTTACGCTGACGACTAGCTGGATCGGGATAAATTATAACACGCGACTGCCTGCCATACCTCTGCCGTATTTCGTCAACCATCTCGTCGGTGTTTGAGCCAAACAAAACGATCTCATCGAAGACGTGCAAGATGTCACCGTGTCGCGCCATTAGGACAGCAGACATCGGATCAATGTTGAAATCCATGCCTACGTGTATGACACCGAGATCATCGGTATGTCTTGCAACTGACTCCTCTCGCTTGAACCCGTAGTAGATAATGCCTGAGTAATTGACAAATTTTGCACCGTATTCTTGCTCGAAGGTTCGCTCGTCCAAGTCTGCTTTAGCTGACTCAATTTCTGCTTGTGCAACATTTCCGCCTTCAATCGTGGTGTATTGATGTGAACTCCATCCGTCATCGCCATCTAATCCTTTGCCGTATAAGTCGTAAAAATGATTTCTTCCCTTTGGCGTTCCTATGAAGACTGCCGAACCGCCCCTATCACTCAATGAAGGTCTCAGCACCTCGTACCATGCTTGTGGCCGCATATCGGCAAACTCATCAAGCACAACAAAGTCTAGCGAGCGCCCACGTAAGTTATCGGGTTTTTCAGCTCCTTTTAAAGAAATGGTAGACCCATTTAACAGGTAAATAGTGAGCGAAGACTCATTTGTTTTTGCTATGTATTCGCGAGGTATTTGCTCGATAAGCATTTCCCATGCAATTTCTTTCGCGGCCTTATACGTTGGAGCGACATACCAGACGTGCTGATTTTTAGCCGTTAAGGCTTTGCTTAGAATTTCTGCAGTGCTGAGAAACGTCTTCCCGAATCGTCGCCCAGCAACAACAACGCGGAACCGAGCCGAATCATCGTAAATTTTAGTTTGAGGTTTTGTCAGCTTCATCGCGTGTAAGCTGTATTACAACAGGTGGCAAGTCTTGTGCTTCCGTCTCTGTTTCTTTCCATCCTGCCTGTGTTTTTAAGTAGAAAATTTGCGCCGTCGTGTTTCCGTCGGTAGCACTTCGCAACAAACTTTGTGCGACTCGGCCTATAGCTTTTGCCTTTCCTTTTTTATAGGCGGCAGAAACTGATTCATCCCGAGACAATACTGCTCGCAATGTTCGAGCTGGTATGCCCATGTAGTCAGCTATTTGATCTTGATTTAGTACAGCGGCTAATGTTTCTAGCTCTGCTATTTGCCCTTCTGTTAGCTCTGTTCGCGGGCGTCCCCCGCTATTCTTAGCCATTAGATTGGAGCGTACAGGTCGGAGTTGCACCGCCCAGACTAGGCTGGTCACCTAGCGCCTGCTCTTTTGTACGCTTAGGGTATGGCTTTGCGAGTTTTGCAACGCGCTGTTTAACTTTATCATCTAGCGGCATCAAATAGCGATGCTTACTTAACTTAACTACGTCTTGCACCCATCCTTTTTCAATCCACTCATTTAGAGAGTAGGGGCTGTCGCAAACCATTTGCATGAATGCTCGATTAGTAAGGCGCTTACCTTTGTATGTTACCTCTGCATTCGCCGCTGTCTCACCTGCATAAATCCAGTTTGTCGCCTGATAAATTCCGCCGTGATGATTCTGAGACTTAGCGGCAAATGAAACTACTAACTTTATATTTGGATTGGACCGCTTTAAAAACTTAAGACTTAGCGCGAGCATTTTACTCACGGGCGCTTTATGCGCTTTCAAGGCTACCCTCGTAAGCTCTACACACTCCGCCTGCGTGAGACCGTAGGCTGTGCCTAAGTGCCGCGCCGTTCCCCTACTGTAAATGATGCATCCTATGTATTTGCCATCTTCCCAAACACCGACTTTCACTAGCTTGCCAATTGGCAGACACTTGCTGTAGTGCCAGTTAATACAGGCAAACTTTGCCGCCTCGTGGCTGGCCCAATCTATTTTAAGCGTAGGCTTCTGTGACACTTTTTAGCCGCTCACCAAATTTGTTTTTTACTGATTGCGCTACTTCTTCAGAGCCTTTGTAATCAAGATCCACTACAGTCATCTTTGTGCCATCAAATAGTTCGACTCTAAATGCCTTACTGCGCACCCCGCCTTCCCTAGACTCAAAGCGGTTCAGGATGTTTTTGTTTTTTGTTTCGTGATTCATTCGACCTCCCTCATATCAAACTGACTATCACAGTGCGGACAAGTTACCCACTTAGGGTCTAACTCGTCTAGCTGTCCTTGATCTGCTTCACTAGCTGGCTCGAAGTCAACTTCGTTAAGTAATAGTGATAGCTCATCTGTTTCAAAGCCTAGCAAGTCAAGATTAAAGTCAAACTCTTGTAAGCGTTTTAACTCAGTGAAAAGTGCTTCATTATCCCAGCCTGCGTTAAGTGCCAGTTTGTTGTCCGCAATAACATAAGCTTTGCGCTGTGCTTCACTCAAACCAATTAGTTCAATAGTAGGGACTTCAGGTAATTTAAGGCGCTTTGCGGCTAGTAGTCTGCCATGCCCCGCAACAATGCTATTTTTCTCATCAACGAGTATCGGGTTTGTGAATCCAAACTCCATAATACTCGCGGCGATTTGTGCTACTTGCTCGTCGCTGTGTGTGCGACTGTTCATAGCGTAGGGAAATAGGTCTTCGGTTAACTTATAGCTGATAGATAGATTCATAATTCATAAAGGTGACGGTATACCTTCAGCCCATAGTAGGCCATGTGTTTGCCCGTCTCTTACTTCTCCGCGTTTAATGTCTTGGTGTGACATGGGGTATGTCTCCACTGCCCCGTCGTCAAATGCGACAAGGTAAGTGCCTTCATTTCGTGGCATACCGCCCTGTGTTACGGGCCGCCAATCTATTGTTACTGTCTGCAACATATAGTGTCCCCCGCGAGCCATTATACACCATATAGTAAACGGACATAAAAAAGCCCGCTAGTGCGGGCAATGCGTCTCTACGCTGGAAATTTGTATCTGACTATCTCTAGTGGCGGTTCGTCATTATCATCGAGCGGCACTATGCTGTAGTCAAATAATATCGCCATGTCTTTCTCGTGTCGATTAGCCATAGCGTGTGCGGCTTTGACTGCGATGATCGTGTCCTCAATCTCCTCGCTGTCCATTTGTGCAAGCCGTTTCGTAAATCCCTCTAAAGTCAGGATGTCCGTCCCTACCATTTGTTTGCCCCCATAAGTCTACGAATTCGCAGTAAATGTCTTGCTGTAGCAATTCTTCTTCGTAGTCAGCTTGCCCTACTATCCCCAGCATAAACAGAAATAAAATCACTGCTACCAGCACCACTGCCCATGCGTCCGTCGATAATTCCTTCATACAAACCCCTCACCTTTGGATTCTTTCGTAGCTTCTCTAGTGCTACCGTTTCGATTTGCTTTACCCGCTGACGTGAGATGCCCATAACTGCGGCTACCTCTGTCAGTGTCATTTGCTCTGTAAATTTACTAGTCATCACTCATTGCGCGCATTATTTCAGTGAACGTCAATTCATTGTTTTTAATTAAAGTGGTGACTATGTAGCTAAACAAGTCGACTGCGTCGTCTCTACTAAGGCCATAAAAAATAGAGTTACCGAAAGTAGTCATCATTAGCCAAATAATTTCTGAAGGCTCTAATGGCGACTCTGTGCAAATTGCAAATACTTTTTCCATCAGTTCGTTAGCTTCTGGTGACAATCCCTCATTCAAATCCTCACCTGTTTGAAAGTCGATAACCTTGCCCATCTTAAAGCCTTCCGTAATTTTTGAAGAAATCGCGGGCTGAACCGTAATAGGCTATTCGCCACTTATCACTAAAGTCGATGCGCTCACTAACTTTGATACTCCACTTGCCTTCTTGATTGCGCATGATGTCGTAGCGATATTCTGTATCGCCGTGAATTTGGTGGCTTTCAGTGCGCTCTGCTTTATCGTTAGCCTTCAGAAAAGATTCGATAGTTAAGTCTCCGCCGTCTACTAATGCGTTGCTTAGCAAATGTGCGGCGCCTTGTGGATAGCCGTCCCAGTGATGATAGGCGGTGTCGCCTGTATAAAAACGGTATGTTGCTCGTGTTGCCATTTTGCCTCTCCCTTGTTAGTTCTTTATTGAACTTGGAAAGACTGTATTCGGCATATCGTTATTTGTAAACTATTTTCGTAAAGAAAAAGCAAATAAATTAACGATAATGTTTAGCAATTTCAGCAACGAATCGCTCTTTGTCTGGGTGTCGTGCTAGTACTTTCAGATAGTCTTGCTCACTGAACCCTTTATCGCGACTAAGCCGTTCTAAAAGGCTAACTATTTTTGTACTAACAACTAAATTGTTTCTTTCTGCGAAACTTTGTCTTTGCTGATGTATACACATAACTGCAACTCCTGTGGCCGCCATATGTATTATACATTATTTAGTTTTAAGTTACGAACTGCGCTCGCCGAGTCGTATTTCTTGATCTTTTATTCGCTCTTTGAATTCGGCTATCTGCTCGTTTAGGTCTGGTATAGACCACTTGTGTATTGTCCATTTTGTATCGGTAAGCCAGTCAACAAACTCCTCACCGTACATCTCAACCATATACCGCCTATAGTCATCGTGGCACTTGCCGAAAAATCTATTACAGCCTTTACATTGGGGGTGTATGTTTTCCTCACGCAGAGAATGAAAGCTGTAAGTTCTGCTTATAAAGTGACCGCCGTCCATTTGCTTATAGTGCTTAATGACCCCACACGATACACATTGCACATATCCGTTTTCGTCTGCGGCTTTCATTCTTACTAGCCGTTGTAGTAACTCATGCGCTTTATCTTTAACTGTTTTAAGGCTTTGTTTGCGTGCCATAGTATGTCTCTTTCGTAAATTGTCGCTCGCGCAAGATAGCCTTTTCCCAGTTGCCACACTCGCAGAACCAGCCTCTCAGCTTGCCGTTGTCGCCAGTGAATTGCGGCTCCATGTCCTTACCGCAGTCAGTGCATCTCACGGGATGTTGTCCAGTCGTCAATAGTAGTGAGAAGCGCCGTGAGCCATGACGTTGTAAAAGAGTCAATATCGACATCAATAGTGATTCCCTCGGGACAAGCTACCTCAATGTACACGTCAGTCAGATCAGCGTTGCGCATGTTAGTGGTTGCCGCTGTTATCGCATCGACTCTGCAAACCACTTGCCCGCCATCAGGTAGTGGCATCGAGATTATCGGCATTTTCTCCGTCACAGGCGCGGCCTAATCGTGGTGCGGTGTACTTCGCCATCTAGCTTATCGTATGTAATCACCTTTGCGCCACGCTGTGACACCCAACCTCCACGAGCCTCATAGCTTGAACGCCCAGTGAGTGATGGGTGCATTTCTGCTACTGCGCCGCCGTCTTCAATAACCCGCTCATGATGGTAATGGCCCATGTGAATGTAGACGCCTGCCGATGCCTGCCCCCACATTTCGCGGAATCGCGGCTCACTTGCAAACAGCTTGTGCAGGTTAGCCAGCTTCATCTTGTGCCCGTGATGAAAGCCCAGCATACAGTTGCCGTGCAGATAGGCGTAATATGGAAACGCGTTGTCGATCACCTCTACCCGACTATCCTCAAAAAGGTGCTTGATGTACTTGCGAAGCCAGACGCTAGAGCTGATGTCGTGATTACCCTCTGCAACCACCACCACAACGCGCTCAAACCGCTCCAGCATCATTTTAACGGCCTCCCTTACTATCGACATGGCTACGTCTACAATCTTCGTGTAGCGCGTGTCAGCGTCTAGTACGTGAAAGTTTCCGCTCGTCACTGGCTGGAGGTTAATGCCGTCAAAGTGAATAAAGTCGCCTAGTATGTTTAACAAGCCTGTCTGTGAGTTAGGACAGGCCGCAAGCATATCGTGCATCGCGTTTAGGAATATGTCTGCCGCAATCTTGGTGTCGAAGTTGTCGCCTGTTTCCGCCTCCCAACAGGCACTGCCCACATGGAAATCCGTAATCGTCAACAGTGACAAAAGCCGATCATCGCTTTTCTTTGGCGGCTTCGTGGGCTTGAAAGGTTTTACAGCATCTAAGCTCTGCTCCATGCGCTCGATTAATAGCTCAAGTTGCCGCTCTTCGTCGCTTTGACTTTTTACCCACTGGCTTACGGGCTTCCCGTCAGTGTACAGCGTAGAGACGCCACGGATTTTGAAGCCATCAGGCACAGGGTGCGTATAGTCGTGCTCTGGACTGTAGCCCTTTTTCGCGGCGGACAATTTCACAGTCTCAAAGTGAGTGACTACCGTGCTTCGCGAGATTTTAAGCTCTTTCGCTATTTCTCGCTGGCTCTTGCCTTCTTCTACTCGGCTGATTATTTCTTTCTGCCTTTCGGTTTTGCAAAACTGCATAAGGCTCATGCCTATTCCCCCGCAAGTTTTGAATACTCCGAATGAGTGGGCTTGGTGAGTTTGACCCCCAGATCAATAGCCCACGCTTCCACTTGTGTCATGAAGTATAACATTTCTCCTCTGTCTAGCGTCGAAGTGGCGCGAACCTGCGCGGGAATCGTCGTCTTGCCGACTTCTACGTCCTCAGTGCCGAGAAATTTATACTTAAGCATTAGCTTTAGATCGTCCTCAGTACCTGTGAACCCGCCGCGCTTTTTAAAGTGCCGCGTCATGTCCCTAACCCAAACGTGAAACAGATCATTCTGACTTAGTGATCGGCGTGGCTTGTACTCTTTTACCTGCCACGAGACGGGCTTGTCCCAATTCCATTCATCTTCAAGAAATTCCTTGAAAGCTTTCATGCGGTCTTTTATCTCTAGCGGGTCTTTGATTAACCAAAACTCACCCATCACAAAGCCTCTCCCATAGTGCGTCCATAGGTATCATCTCGACGTATTTGAGCTTGGCGCTCTGATCGTACTCAGTAAACCCGCCATCGGTGACTTGGCCTTTCTGCACGATTTGCGCTTTTTGCCAAAAGTGCTTTTTGTACATCCAGCCCATAAAGGTTACCTCACCGTCTGTGACGTTCGCAAAAACGTACGCCATGACGTTGAATTTCTGCTGATACGTATTGATATGCCCCTCAAAGGTACTGCACGGCTGTACGTTGCGCTTCTTGCATTTGACGTCGATGGTTATCTTTCGACCTTTTGCATAGACAACGAAGTCATAGGGGTGATTGAGACAGCCTGTATGCGTGAACGGTAGCTTGTGTTTCATCAGCTCTAAGGCAAAAGCCGCCTCACCTTGCCAACCCGCTATTTGCCCAATGCCATCGTTAAGAATTGTGCGAGCGTTATATTTTTCGCCCGTGTAAATACTGGTTACGTTGGTCATCTGGTTACCCTCACGCCTTCATAGCTCATGTATTGTCCGTACTTGTTTAAACATGAATGCCTAAAGCGTTCGTTTTGCATAAAGTCGTGCGTCAGGTCATCAAGCTGTGTCCACTGCTTCATCGGTATTTTGCCCGTCTGCTCCTGCTCCTGCTGTGCAAATGGGCTTCCGCCTTTTTGGTTCGCCCGTGAAAGCCATGAGTTAACAAAGCGAGGCATGCCCCGCTCAGTCTTTCTTTTTGGTTCGTTAGAGTCGAGCCATACCGCCATCACGTTTAACTCAGCGAAAACGTCTACTTCAGGATAAGCGTGTTGCCATCCTATAAGTTGCTCGTCTGTTGGTTGCCAGTCTCTACCGTCTTTAGTAATCATTTAATCACCTTATACACTTACCCCTTTTAATGCCCTTACGGGCAAAAAAATAAAAAAGTTAATGATGGCGAGCTGTAGTTACCGTATCGAATCTTGTCGTCTATCCGCTTGACCTGCTCTCGGCCTGCGGGGCGCATTATGTAGAGGGTCAACTACGCTCCGAGGTTCTTCGGTTCCTCGGCCTAACGCCCGATAACTTCTGACTAGTAAAAAAGATGGAGGTATTGCAGGAAGTTGCTTATACTTATCACATCTTGTTACTTAGACACTTTCAAGATATTCGCTTTCTAATCCCTTGTAAAGCGATAGCCCCCTTAATTGGGGGCTTATTTTTTTATGGCTTATAAATACGACTACAGCCATCGCATTTAATGTATTAACCAGATGGTTTTGTGGCGCCTCCGCAAGGACATTGCATCTTACCTCCCCAGCTCATCTAGCTCATCAAGACTTAGCTCAAACAACTCTGCCAGCTTCTTAACATTACTAAACATCATGTCGTCGCAGTAACGCCATGACGCTATCTGTGACGGATTACACCCCATGTGCTCAGAGACTTTAACATTGCTAATGCCTTTAGCTGTCTGCGCCATTCGTATCGCTTTACCAAGGTTAGAATGGGAGGTCATCATCTAACTCCTTAGCTTTTTTTGCTTGTGGCTTAGCATCTTTGCTATCTAGCATCTGCATCTGATTGCCTACAATCTCAGTTGTATAGCGGTCTTGACCTGATTGATCTTTCCACTTGCGCGTTTGAATCTTGCCCTCGACGTACACTTTAGAGCCCTTTGACAAGTGCTCGCCTGCTACCTCTGCCAAACGGTTAAACATGACAACCTTGTGCCACTCTGTGCGCTCCTGCATCTGCCCAGTATTCTTGTCTTTCCAAGACTCACTAGTTGCAACGCTAAAATTTGTCACTGCACCGCCCTGCGGCAATACGCTCGTTTTCGGGTCATCGCCTAAGTTACCGACAATAATCGCCTTGTTGATTCCACTAGCCATTAGCTAACTCCTTTCTTGCTTGATTAAATGCGTCGTTACCCTTGCACGCCGCACGTTCTTCGGTGGTAAAAATGCCGCCTTTTGTCGGTGCTCTAAACAGAGTCGCCATCGTCTCGTGATCTATGTCGCCCCAGATAGCCGCCAGTGACTGCCAATCCTCGTTGGCGATTGCTGTCTTGGCGTACATAACCCAATCAAAGTTTTCTCGGACTGCCTCCATAAACTCTAGGAAGTCGCCACCATTTTGCTGTTGGATAGCGTTTGCCACCTCATCGGCTGATGCTATCTCCGTCCCCATCAAGTCACGATGTAGGAAGGCTACAGCGCGGCCACAGGCGCTTGTTTCGCATATCTCGAGTGATGATGTGCCATGAAGCCTAGACGCGTCTCTGCGCTCCTCTGCCCATCCTGTAGACACTAAGTGGTTTTCTGAGTCATAAACCTTGGAAACCATAACCACGCGCTCATCGTCTGCTGATATCAGCTCAGTCACTAACGTGTGGTTAGGGAATTTGTCACGGAAGTCGGCAACGCGCTTCGCTACCGTCTTGTACTCCTTACCGTGGATTTTAACTACGCCATCGCTCATTATATGCCTCCTTGGTTTTCGTAGTCGTAACAATCGGCATAGCCTGCGTTGTACGCTTGTGGCTGTCCTGATTGGTGCTTAATGCCTTGCTCGCAGTCAGTCCACCCCTTTATGTAGTCTTGCTCTGCAAGCTCTAGGAAGTCTGACATGCGGGCATCCATTGCCGCCTCTTGGAGGTGAAACGGTTGCGGCTTATAGGCCGTCAGGTTTTTAAGCTGGCCTACTAGTGAGTCAAGCTCATCAAGTAAGTCCGACTTAATTAGCTGTGGCTCTATAAATTGTTTAGTCATAAGTAGCCTCCAAATCTAAAATGTCGCCGATCATGGCGTCATAAATTTGCTTTAAATGAATAACCGATTGACCTTGAATATCGGTCAGGCCAAAGTCTTGGTCAGCTTTGATAAGCTCTGCTAGAGCCTCGTCTAGCTTGTCGATAATCTCGCTGTACTGAACTATTTGTTCATCTAATTGCATTTCTTTCTCCCTTGTAAGTTCCACGTGGAACAGTAAGAACTATACAACAAAAAACTAATAAAAGGTAAGTTTTTTTTAATTTAAATTAGTTTTTCGTTTACTTTATTATTATTACCTTATAGACTTTTGCATAGTTACTTAACAAGGGAAATAGATATGCAAGTGAAACTAACTAAAGAAGAGTTGAGGCTATTCTACGCAGGGCTATTGTTAGGCAAAGTTTTAGACGTAGATGAGGAATACACTACACAAGATTCTGTGGGGTTTGGCGATTTTGAAGGATTGCTTATTCATCTTTGTAAGAAAACACTTACATTAGACTTTGATCATATTACTAGCCGCCATAAATATTATGCGGCTATCGGTATAATGAGCGAAACTGAAAAAGAAGTTTTAGAATGGCTTAATAATAAAAACTAGCCGTAAGTCCACATAACTGGGGCGGTGGTGCGCATGTCGACGTGCACGAAAGACTTAGCAACACCTATGCCACCAAAGCCCATTGCTAAAGCTTCTTTAACAATCATCATGCGTTGCTCGCCGTTAGACACTGCAATGTCTGCGGCGATTCCTTGCGTATGAGTTCCGCCTTTTTCTTTGTTGCGCTCTGCCGTGTGATGCACTGAGCGAAATCCGCTACTAACCGTGAAGCTAAAGCCGCAACGCTCACGGAGCGAATCTAGCATGGCTATAAATTCTGGTTTCATGTCGTTCTCGCCCGTCTCACGACAGCGAAATTCGGACTCGTGAAAATATTTATACATTATCCTTTCCACTTACTAATGCCGCGAATGCCGACGCTCGACATGACAAGCGCCCCCAGCATTCCCTTGTACCAATCAGGCATGGATTGTAGAACTTCAAAGCCATCGCGTACATAGGGTACGAAATCAGGAAAGAAACATAGAGTAATAGGGAGAGCAAACAAAACACTAAAAAACTCATCGCGCCAAGAATTCCCAGCGTTGCCTGCATGAATATTTTCCCAATTCGCGTCCTGCTTAATTGTTTCCATTTTGCGCTCATGTACTGCGCGCTTTTCTTCAGACTTTCTTTCAAAGTGTCCCCCAACTAAATTAACGACAGGGCCGATCAGTGCTTGCCACATTAGTAGTCCCTTATCAGTATCAGATCAAAATTAGCCGTTACGCTCGAATCGTTAGCGCTGACGTTATCTACCTGCACGTCAATGTCGGTTTTTTCTCTAAACCGTAGCGGCGCTGTAAAGTCATAACGATAGTGGCCCGAAGTTTCAGCCATGTGAGTGATTCTAAATGGCTCTCCGTTTATTCTGCGCGTGTATAGCATCACCGTGCAGTCTTTCTTTGAGTCGATAGTTACGTCGAAATTAATTAGATACCCTGAATACCCAACGGGTACAGTGTAAACAGCCATAAGCGACTGCGCATCGCCTGCCTCAATCTGAGCCACGACAGTGCCTGTGCCAGACGTAACCCGCGCAGTAATCGTGCCAACATTGAGATCGTCGTATTTCATGCGGAAAACGCGGATAAAAGTGTTGCTTGTAGCCACCGCTGTCAGGCCGTTCAAGGTGACGGTTTCCGACTGCTCGTTGTAGTCGGCATCAAGTCCCTCGATTGTTAGCGTTGTCGTGTCTAAAGCGCTAGTCGATATGGCGTAAATCGTCTGTGCCGTTGCAAGTGACGCCCAAGGGTACGGGCCGCCGCCACTCCAAATACTTTCGGGATCGGTGTTCTGATCTATGTCGAAATTAGCGCCAAACTTGTGAATGATCTTGCTGTTAGGGATGACACCGCGAGCGATGTCCAAGTACATAGCCGTACTCGGGCGGTGAGGTGAAAACTGAAACATTATCGGATGAACTCTATGACGCCAATCACTAACGGGATGACAGTCATAATAACTATGAGCTGGCGGTTCATTGCGGCATCTAGCTTATCGAAGCGAACGTTATGTTCATCAAGCTGGCGCTGGATGTTCTCGTATCTGATCAGACACTCTTTCTCGTGCGCCTCTAGTTTAATCAGTGCTTCCTGTGCAACATCCATCTCATTTACCGCCCTTATCAATAATTAACCAAATCAAAAATACAATGGGTATGACTCCGATTATACCAAGGATTCCTGCCAGTATTTTCTCTTTCAGTCTCTTTCGGTTGTAAATCGTCAGCTCACGTTCTCGGCTGATAGTCTTTTGTAGCTGTCTGAACTCCTCTAGGCCGTCATCGCCATAGGTATACTTAATTAGCATAACGATTTCGCGCCTTTGCGCTCTTAGCTTTTGCTGTCTGGCAAAGCGTTCTAAGGCTTCAGCCTGTACGCTCTTAGCAAATACCACCTTGCGGAAGGGCGACGGATCTTTCTTGTCGCACTCCATCGCGTCACTGTAATGCCCCCACCAAACGCCAATCTGCGACAAAACATCGTGCGCCTCTTTCCCAGCCGCAACCATGCTTTTTACAGTGCTGTAGGCTTTGACACATCCAGCGGCGGCGGTAATAGGATCAAGCATAAAAAAGCCCATACAGTGATGGGCTATTTTACCACGCGGCAACTATTGCAAACGAGCGGAGTTTTACAACCAAACTCTCATAGGTGTCTCAGGTGTAACCCCGTGTGTCTCGTCCAGTGCCTCTACAGTCTCACGTACAGCATCGCCCACGAGTCTCATGTTTACGTGCCAGCCATCAACAGGTGCCATCTCAGGGTACTCATTGCCTTCGTCGTCAGTCAGCATATTGCCTGTTGGCTCGTAGATTACGCCTACTACGTCGATAGCGTAGTCGTGAGTGTGGGTTACAAGGTAGGGGTCGCCGTCTGGTGTCTGCGTCTCGTTACCCTCATCATCAACTACTGTGATGTAGTCCTGCTGATAAAAGTCAGCCAGCACAGTAGGCATATCTGACTCAGCGGTTAGCTTTAGGTAGAAGTCACGCTTGGGTGCTTCAACGATTACTTCTTCTGTCATTACACTAAATCTCCCAATTGTGCGCTCGTAAGTTGTCGCGGATAATATTTAATCGACTTTATATGCCCGTTAAAGTGGTTATCGCTTGAGTAGCCGCCTATGTCTAACGTAGTTAGAACCTCTGTGGGCAAATCTCCTGACGTGTCGCTATTTATTGCACTGCCATCGCCAAAGAAGTACGAGTCCTTTTTGTAAGAGGCCGCAACAACGTCGTTTTCTTCTGATCCCGAAGCTACCATTTGAACAGTAACGACGTTCCCGCTTTTAACTTGATAGCGATAAAAACCGTTGTTGTAATAAACTAAATGTCTATCACTAGTGTCACCTAAATGAACAAGTGTACTAACGTCTGGACTGTTACCTGCCCAACTAGCATCTAGCACAAACGAACCCGCACTAGCATTAAACCCAAAGTCAGCCACAGGGATACTAGCCACATCAGCAGAGCGTGTTGCAGTGCTTCCTGTAGTCTTTATGTAGCTGGTGGGGAAGCTACCTGCTTCGAGTTGAGCGCCGTAGATGTAAATGCCAGAGGTGCCGTTACCTGCATAAGATGTTGTTGTTCCCGAAGAAACCAAAAGAACTTGGTAAATAAAACTTGAGGTTGTTGACGCAGAAGCTGTAAAAGTTCTTGATACTCGAAACCATCCATTGCCAAGATCAGAAATCAAACCAGATCCTGACGTTATTGATCCAGAAGATAAATCAAAATAAGTGTCTTCATCTGTTGAGCCATTGTTAGTTCGTAGCAAAACTATTGAGCGCTCGTCTGCTTTAACAAAGGCCGATGCTGTATACGATGTTCCAGACACAATAGTGGCCGCAGTATTTATCCGATGAATACTACTTCCAGAACCTTCTATTATTTTATCTGCATTATTAATTCCGTCTGGTGAAGCGGTTGCATCCGCAGAAATTGTTGTATCAAATTTACCCCATGAAGATTCAGTAAAGTCCTCAGAATAGGTAACCAGATTAGTCCTAGCCTCCTCAACCAACAAGCCCAGCCTGTTACCGTCTGCATCGTACTCTACACGAGGGATGTTATTGGGATGCTCGAACAGCGTTAGGGTGCCGTCTGGTTGGTCGAAGAGGACTTCTTTGACGGAGACGTTATCGAAGTACACAGTACCTGTCGAAGCACTTGCTCTAGCAAACTCTAAATCAAAGTCAGAAGAATCAGCGACAAAAATATATTCGTAGGTTGTCATATCTGGCGACAGCGTTTCATACAAAACAGCAGTTGTGTTTATGATTAACGCGAAATCTCCGCTGTAGGTGCCAGTCCTTGCATCAAAAGTAACCTTGTAGATTTTGCCAACAGTAGTTGTCATGCCTTGACTGTTATCTGAAAAGCCTCCTCCAGAACCTGTTACGGTTACTTCCAGCTCTTGATTTACCACTGCGATAGTTGCGTTACTTTTTAAAATCCACCCAGTAGTCCCGTCTGAGAAATCCCCATTAGTAACAAGCTCAGTCCCATAGCTAACAGGGCGCAACGCATGGCCTTTAGAGGCTCTGGTGAAGGTTAAGAGATCTTCGTAGTTGTTATACGTCTTCGTTCCCATTACTCACTCCAATCATTAACAACAAACGAATTAGTGCCGACACCTTCAAAGGTTAGGCTAAGGGATGGCTCTAGGCTTGGGTTGGTAGCTTCGACAAGGCCAGTGTCAGCAATGTCCTTATCCCAG
>Ga0181380_1000607_pt1 | contig 15979 bp, 9 predicted proteins | sample 3SPOviralmetaG_FD_130116 | JGI IMG/M metagenome (GOLD analysis project Ga0181380, IMG submission 130116) | Marine viral communities from the oligotrophic San Pedro Time Series (SPOT) site, San Pedro Channel, CA, USA - 3 SPOT_SRF_2009-08-19 | ecosystem: Environmental > Aquatic > Marine > Strait... | reverse complement strand
CTAGCTTTCCCTGGTGCTTATACTAACTATAATGTTACAGGTGATATTGTAATATCTGAGAGTGAAATTTCTGAAGCAGCTGGAAGAAGTATATACTATTATAATGTTGCAAAAATAGATATTTCCATACCAACTGTACCACCTCTAGCAACAACATTCGAACCTGAACCTGAACCTGAACCACAACCTGAACCAGAACCTCAGCCTGAGCCTGAACCACAACCTGAACCTCAGCCAGAACCGGAACCTCAGCCAGAACCAGAACCTGAGCCAGAACCAGAACCTGAGCCTGAGCCAGAACCTCAATCTGAACCTGAGCCAGAACCACCTGCTCCTCAGCCTGAGCCAGAACCAGAACCAGAACCAGAACCACAACCTGAACCTGAACCTGAACCTGAACCACAACCTGAACCAGAGCCACAACCTGAACCTCAGCCAGAACCGGAACCTCAGCCAGAACCAGAACCTGAGCCTGAACCACAATCTGAACCTGAGCCTGAACCTGAACCTGAACCTGAGCCCGAACCACAATCTGAACCTGAACCTGAATCAGAACCAGAACCAGAACCACCTGCTCCTCAACCAGAACCAGAACCAGAACCAGAACCAGAACCTCAATCAGAACCGGAACCTGAATCAGAACCAGAACCAGAACCACCTGCTCCTCAACCAGAACCAGAACCAGAACCTGAACCTGAGCCTCAATCAGAGCCAGAACCTGAGCCTGAACCACAATCTGAACCTGAACCTGAGCCTGAACCACAATCTGAACCTGAGCCTGAGCCTGAACCTGAACCTGAGCCAGAACCACAATCTGAACCTGAACCTGAATCAGAACCAGAACCTGAGCCACCTGCTCCTCAACCAGAGCCTGAACCAGAACCAGAACCAGAGCCACAACCTGAGCCACAACCTGAGCCACAACCTGAACCTCAGCCAGAACCAGAATCTGAACCTGAACCTGAATCACAACCTGAACCTGAATCAGAACCTGAACCTGAAGGAGAATCAGAACCCGAACCAGCTCCTGAACCCGAACCAGAACCAGAGCCAGCACCAGAACCAGAACCTCAACCTGAGCCTCCTCAACCTGAACCCGAACCTGAACCTGAACCTGAACCCGAAGGATTAAACCCAACAGCCGACCCAGGTGACGTATCAGTAAGAATATTTGACACTGAAACAACAGCTCCATTAGCTTCGTTAGAAGGTAATCAATTTGTAGACGTTGTTGGACAAGACGCAACTGCAATTCTTTATGTAAGAACAACTGTCTTGCGTTCTATGTTCAGATTCAGAACAGATGCTGTAGGAGTTACTGGAATATTCAACGCTAGTAATAATACAACATACCGTGTTGATTATACAACCCCAGGTGGATTCTCTGGACCAACTGCTATTGCAAAGAATAAAGTATTGAACCCAATACACGCTAAGATTATTCAAACATCAGGTTTCAATGATAATTCTGTTCCTACTGACTTAGGAAACAATGAAGATTTAGTTGCATTCGACTTCCTCAAATACTTATCTATGGAAATGCTGGGTTCTGAAGAACAAACTGAACTCTTTGACAATGCTGACGGTATCATCAGCGGACTAGGACAAGCTGGATACAACGAATACGTTAACACTATTCTTCCCGTTCTAGAAAGAAATGCAGAAGGTTTCAGAGAAGGTGACGATGGCGTTAAGAGTATCGGCAACTTATCTAGACATATTCTTCAACAAATGAGTAAAGATAACAACATGAGAACAAGATTCTCTAGCAAAACACCACTAACTGTTAATAACGACGTACAAACACAATACGGATTCCAAGACGACGGTAATGACCAAGCAGTTATGTTTGTTGATGGCGATAGATTAATCTTTGAGCTTATCATTAACGCAGCTGGAAACCAACACACAGCGTCTGAATACACTATCGCTCCTATCGAGCCTAGAATATATAAGATTATTCTTGAAGCTGTCCCAGATGACACTGAACTTCAAAATAGAATTATGTTTGGAGAAGGTGGCCCCGCTGCTACTGAAAAACGTTCATTCTACGAAACATTTAACATCTAATTCGTTTGATTTTTAGTTCATATTTAAAAAAAATTATAATATAATAATTTAAATATGAACTTCGTACCACAATTTTCAAAAGGTGACATAGATAAATTTAATGAGCAAAAAGATTGGCAGGTTCTCAAACAAGTTGTTATTGATAGCACCTTTAGAAAAAATTACATGACATCATCATCTACTGATTTTCTTTATGAATTACCTCAGACTATTAAAAATGTTATGATTATGAGACTCGTCACTATCGAAGTACCTAACACATGGTATCAAATCTCAGAAAGAAATAATCAATTTAGAATTGTTACTAACTATACTGTACCTACAGGTACAGATGCAAGCGGAAATACTATATATAATCCATCAAATGAATATATTATTACCATACCACCAGGAAACTACTCTGCTGGTAATCTTATGGCATTAATTCAAGGTTATTTTGATATACAAACTGACTTGCAGTACTTGGTTATTGAGGTTGATGATTACGATAGTACTACTACTATACGCTTCAAAACATCTGAAGAATTGTCTGTTGATTTTGATTTGGAAACAGTTGAACTTATCGTACAAAATCTAGAAACTTATTTTACATACAGCGTTTACTTCGACCAAGCAAAACCCGCATGTGTTGAAAGACCTGAATTTGAAACTATTGGTTGGACTATGGGTTATAGAAGTCTTAAATATGAAAACATTGGATATACCTCAAATACATATTCGAAGTTTCAGACTACATACTACGGTACCTTGAAATCAGAAGGTATCTTCGGAGCAAATAAACTTAACTATACTTTCTTGTGTGTTAATGACTTCAATTCTAATAGCCGAGAAATGATTACCACTGGATTAGGTAACAAAACACATCTTAATAAAGACATATTATCAAGAATTACCATTAAATACGGTTCTTTCTTTGTTAACTTGGATGCTGGAGATAATGTATTCAGAGAAAGACACTATGGAGGACCTGTCGATATTAGAAAATTACATTTTAGAATAATAGATAAATATGGTAATAACCTCGACCTCAATGGAAGTGATTGGTCATGTATATTAGAATTTCTTTGTGTGAGATAATTTTTTTATTATCCTTATTTATGGGAGGTCTTGGGAACGGTTCTGTCGGAGTATCAACTACTGGTAATGCCACTGGTGATACTGCCACTTTAAATCAAGTAAACCTTGTATTAGAAATTTTTACTAAAAACTTACAAAGCATCTTAGACGATTTTAAGGTCGGGTCGTTTAATGAAATAAGTACAAATGCAGCTTTAAATGTTATGGAAAAAGCATCTATACTCATTGGTAAACAAATCAGAAATAGAAGTCAAGCTTATCAAAAGGCTAGAACTTTAGGTAGAATATTTCAAGAATTAGTCAGTGGATGGAAACAAACTGTAGCACTAAATGATAGTTTGACTGCTGCCATTGTTAATGAAGGTATCTTACAAAATGAAATCGACGAAGCTAGTGAAATATTAAATAATAGAGATTTATTAACCGATTATTTACACCAAAAATCAAAACAATATGCTATCTTCCCCACTTTGCAGGTCAACTCTATTGCTGCTGCTCTTAAGCCCGAGTATATCGTTTACATACAAATTTGGGGATACCCACCCAATGGTGTATGGGACACTGAAAAATTATCTAATATTATTCTTGATATACAACTCGGAATATTAGATGCTTCAGGCTCTAGACTTGGAGCAAACCAAACTGTATCTGGTTATACTAAACCCAGTGCGAATTTTACATAATTTTCTTATATATTTATTTTTTAATGTCATCATTTAAAAATAAATACGGACAAGTATTCACCCCAGAATACTTAATTCAAATTATGTTTAACCTACTTCCTACAGAAATAACCACAGATTTCTGTCGTCGATGGCTTGACCCTGGCGCTGGAGAAGGACAGTTCACATCTTTCGTATACAAAGAACTCATGCAGAATTTAGGGGCTTCTTTCCCATCAACGAGAGAAAGAGAGAAACACATTATGAAAAATATGTTAACTATGATTGAAATAAACCCATATAACATTCAAAAAATTAATGATAATTTCTCTCACTTCTCTCATCAACCCAATATCATCTCTGGAAATTATCTGGAATCTACATTCGACATCTCTTTCGACATCATCATTGGTAACCCACCTTTTAATGTCGATGGCGAGAGAAAAGTCCCAACCAACAAAAGTATTGCAAAAAATAAAGAAGGTACCAATATGTGGATTAATTTTGTAAGAAAATCTATTGAATTACTATCTGAAAATGGTTACCTATGCTTTATAATACCCTCTATTTGGCTTAAACCAGACAAAGAAAAAATCTATGATTTGTTAACACAATATCAAATACATCACATGATTTGTTACAATAACACCGAAACAAACAAAATATTTAATGGACAAGCTCAAACACCAACTGTTATCTTTACCCTTCAAAAAACACCAAAATACAAAAATACACTTATCTTCGATAAAGACACCGACAATTTCGTTGAATTTAATATTCAAAATAACATACCCATACCCACATATGGGGTTTCTATTGTCAATAAAATCTTAAAAATCACACAAACTTTCGGTTCTTTATCTAAATATGTGCATAAATCTAACCCAATATCAAATAAAATTAACACCTTCAATGAATCAAAAGAACATCTATTTCCAAATATCACATCATGCAAAATTAACTTACAAAACAATAACCCATTCCTCGTCATCAATTACACAGATAAACCATGCCCTTTTTACGGTAAACCAAAACTTGTTCTCGCACATAAAATGTATGGATTCCCATTTTTTGACAAATACGGAAAATATGGCGTCTCCTCTAGAGATAATTACATTATATTACATGACGATTTAGATATATTACAAAAATTTCATAATCTACTTAGCACTAACTTCGCTATTTACCTTTTCGAAACTACTAGATATCGCATGAAATATCTAGAAAAATATGTCTTTGAATACATACCTGACATTACAAATATTCACGACTTCCCACATATTATTAATGAAAACAGTATTCTTACTTACTTTGGTATTAATGATGATGAAAAAAAATACATTAATACTCTACATAAAAAGACATATTCATTCTTTTATTAAACATATTAGAGAATTATTAATAATTTAATTTATGCAGACTAGGTCTCAAACAATAAATCAAGATGAAGAAGAAGCAGCTATGATTAGAGAAGATGTTAGGATACCTATTGACATTGAACTTTCAGATGAACATAAAGATTTATGTAATGCAAGTCCTATAGAAAGAGTACTTATTTACATGGTACATCCTAAAGAATTCTTCAATAATGTTTATCAATCTTTTACTACGCTTTCATGGAAAATTTAAATAAAATTGATTATTCTTATATGTCTACTTATTATTATTAAACATATGAGGTTTATTACTGTAACACGATTTAACAACAAAACATTTGGCGAATTTAATGATTACTGTAGAGAAAATAACGTAATGGTATATAATTCACCCATTAGAGCAAAAAACTCTATTCCATATAAAGACAAAATTATCGTATTAGAAATGAACAACGAAACAAATAAAATTACAGGATTATCTGTTGTTATTAATAAAGTACATGACAGATTACATCGAATTTACTCCGACAACAATTATAACAGATTTACTTTTGAAATCGTGAATAGACTAGAAACATCAGACCTTGAAGAAAATGAAAATATTATCATTCAAAGACTCGAAAATATTGTCTTTAAAGGCAAAGGTCACATGAAAAGAGGCTCTGGTATCACCGTCATTGGTCAAAAAAATCTAGACAGAGAAAAACTAAAAATAAAAGAAACCATACAAATACTATATTCAATGTTCGAAAAACGAAATAAAAATATACCCATATAGTATCAAATGGGCGATGAAATTGATTACAATATTAATAATTACAGTGATGATGACTTAATGACACTTTTTTCATTAACAGATGAAAATATTACGCAAAATGCTATATTCGACGTTACTGGATATTATATAAATAAGTCTCAAAGTGAACAAAATGAAAATATGGCTCTCTTTTTTAAAGAGGCACAAAATAAATTACTTTTATATTTAGAAACCATGAATGAAGCTCCAAGCGATACTTCTTCATCATCAGACGAAGAAGACGACGATTTAGTAGATGATTATACAGACAACGTTATATCAAATATTGACTACGATGACCCTAATTTTGCAACATTTGTACAACCTAACACACTCAATCCTAAAAACAAAACTGAACAAGAAAAGATTACAGATAGGGTTAATAATGCAGATACTATTGGCATTGATAAACACTTTGTAATGAAAAGAAAACACTTGGGCGTAAGTGATGTATACGATGTTCCTGTAACTCAGGGCATACTTAACCCAAACCTAAAAAATAAAATCAGCAGAATTATTAATATAGACAGTCAGTATAGACAAAATATAACTAATACTGCTTCTGGATTATCCACTGATTTTACAATAGACTTATCCGAACCTATTAACGACGTTATACATTTGAGACTATTTTCAGTACAAGTTCCTTATACATGGTACTTAATTGATGAAGATTATGGAACTGACTTCTTTTACGTCGATAATACAAAAATATCTATTACTAATGGTAACTATACACTAACAGAGCTCATTGAAGAAATTAATTTACAGCTCACAGACTATGATATTTCAGCAAGTCTACATCCCAGAAGTGGTAAAACAACATTCAATATGAACGGCGTAAACACTATTACATTTTACAACAAAGACATTCAATCACCCGCTAATATAGATAACAACTTAGGTTATATCATAGGTTTTAGAGAAACTACATATACAAACACAAATCAAATATGGAGTATCACATCAGAATCTGTAGGAGACACTTACGGAACAAAATACTTTTTACTTCATATTGACGACTTCAATGCTAATCAAATGAATAGCAACGTCATTGGTGCTAGCGATAACACAGAAACAAGACTTGCTGACCCAATGTATTTCGCAAGAGACTCTGAATTTGTAAAAACAGGACCTGGTAGCAGAGATATTTTCATAATCCCAAGAGAGAAAAAAGACTTAACTCTTGCACAATTACATACATTAAACGAGATTAATCAAAATAGAACTGTAGAAACCCTTAGAAATAAACCTCCTACAATGAAAAATATGTTTGCTATGATACCTATCAGAAAGGCAGAATTTATGGGCCCCGCTTTTTGTGAAAATGGTGGTTCGCTTCAAAGTAACGAAAGAACATATTTCGGTCCTGTAAATATTCAACGCCTTCATGTCAAATTACTTGACGACAAAGGCAACACCGTTAACTTAAATGGCTGTAACTTCTCTTTTTCCCTCGTATGTGAAACCTTATATCAATATTAATTACTACTATTTTCATCACAAATTAAGTTATGAAAATAATTAATCATCCTTGTTTTTACGTGTTCTTTTCTTTCTACTTCTACTTTCAAACATCTTCTTTATTTCATCCTCCTTTTTAATTATCTCGTCTATTATCTTCTTATAAAAAAAACGAAACTTCTTCTTTTCTCTCTTCATTTCAGGAATACTATACCACTTTATTTTTGACTTTTCGTATATAACATTCTTATTCAATACTTCACTTGGAATATATTCCTTCAAAAATTCTGCTTGCGCATTAAAACATGTTACCATATCAGGAGAATATTTGTGAGGAACTATATATGTCCTGTACTTATTATCTGGAACATAAACCTCAACCTTGCGTCCATTCAATAGCTTTTTTATTTTTGAAGGAGGTCCAAGAAAACCAGTCAACTCTTCACTACCTTCTCTAGCTGCCGTTTCCAAATCATTTTCACCTTTATCTGAACCTCCTCCAAAATCAGCCCATCCTCTGGCACTCTCACCTGGACGCTGTCTCTCCTCTCCAAATAAGAAATATAATTTACCATTTTTCATTGCCACTGGTAATAGTCCAGCTCCCATTTCTTATATATATTAACAATATTTAAATTAATTTTTTAAATACTGTTTTAAATTAAGTCAGTTATAATTTTGTACTTATGATACAGTAGGACTGTTATCATTCATTGTAATACGAATCTTGGTATTAATGTCGGGTGGTTGAGCTGAAGTACCTTGTGAAATATAAGTAGCTGCGCTTACTGCAGGGTGAGCAATTGTTACACCAATCTCAAGTACGTCTCCGTGTTGGAACTTGAAAGGATAGAACTTACGGCTTGCTACTACACCAGTATCAGGATCTGTGAAGTCCAAGTCAATAGGAGGATTCTGGGCGTCATAGAACATGCCACCAGGAGCTCCAGTCAAACGGAACCAACTTCCACTTGCATCAGACTCAATAGCGGCGTGAAGTTGGAACATCAATTGTCTAGTTAAGTTAGCCAATGTGCGGTTACTTAAGTCATTGGCCAAGTTATCACCAGCATCCAAAGATAGACGTAATCCAGCCAATAAACCTCCACTAATATCATTCTCTGTGGGTTCTACGTCCAAGAAATCTACAATCTCTGCCTTTACTTGAGCGGTATTAGCGAAAACATTCTCCAAATGCTCAGTTCCGTTGAAAATTGCCTTAGACCATGTCTTAGTACATGTATCAGCTAATGTGTGAGGTCCTACATCTTGAACCAATTTGTGAGTGAAATCACTGTTCATTGTTACTGTCTCGTAAAGTACACCCTCCAATTGTGTTGTCAAGTTACCAGATACAGTCTTGAACTTAATATCCTCATCTCTGAAAACGTCTTTGTGAGCTAATGTGGTTGAAGCAGCAATACCTCCAGTAATCTCATCCTCAGGAGAAATGTAGAAAATATCATTCCATGTTGCAACATCAGCAGAAATATCCATTACATGGTATAAGTTCATGCTTGTATCAACAATGCCATAAGTATCAACACCAGGTCCAGTTTGCAACAAGGAGTATGATGTTAATGTTGTAGCCTCAGCGTTCAAAGCACTCAATGTGAATACAACAGCACCACCGATAATATGGAAAGATCTTAATACAGAAGTAATAGTACCGTATACAGGATCAGTGTAAGCAAAACGGAATGTGTATAAACCAGCTACTCCAATATCAGGAATTCCAGTTAAATCAGAAGGAGAACCAGCCTCTAATGTTTGTGTCACTACTTCTCCATCATACTTGTTAGTAATGTCAACAGATTCATCAATTGCTCCATCGTTTCTGTCAAGTAAACCATCACTCCATACTACAGCAACACCTGAAGCATCAGTTGACATGTCTACCTTGTAGAAGTTAGAAGGATTTGTTACTGTGATTGAAGGCTCACCTCTTCCAGAATCTTTACCAGCTATATTTGTTGAAGCATTAGCACCTACACCTTCAGTTGCATTAGCAGCAATCCAAGTGTGCGCGTCAGAATTAAGCTCAGATAATGGTCCGTTGCTTCTGTAAGTGTAGTGCTCGCCAGCTGCAAGTTGAGTCTTAGATGTTACTTTTCTTGTTACTGAACGAATATTTCCAGCAAGATCGGTTACGTGATAAGTAATGAAATAAACCTTGTCCAAAACTGGACTGATAGAAGATGGAACCATTGTTACTCCTGCGGGTGTTTGTCCTCCAGCCAAACTTACATGGTCAGCTTTAGGTGTGTAAATGTGTCCAGTAGGAATAATATCATCCTCTGCTGTTACACCAGTAGTTGTACCATCAACGTTGGTTTCACTTCCAGCTGTGGCTCCATTACGAGTAGCGAAATCACTTGTGAATTCAAGTAAATCATTCTTTGCATCAAAACGGAATGCATATAGTACTTCGTCGTTATCATTCTCAGCATCATCCTTAAATGCTGCTGCAGCTACCTTAATAACAACCATTACAGGGTCTGTTCCAGCTTGAACAGCTGGGTCAACAGATAAGTTGAATGTGTGTTTCTTGCTATCACTTCCTAGTTGAGCAAAATCTGTAACTAAAATTGTACCAGCGGCTGTATCAGTACCACCAGCCATTAAATCTGTTATACTCTTTTCGTTACCACTAGCATCTTGATTAGCAGTTGTAGCTAAATCAAAAGCGAAAACTTGAACGTCAGCAGTAGCAAAACCATCAGCGTCAGCAGGATTTCTAGTGTATGCTTCTAAAGCACCAGGAGTTACATCAGCTGTGAAAGGAATAGTAGTTGAGTTAGTGAAAAATTCATTACTTGTTCCAATTTCATTACCTACTTGCTCGGATTCGATTGTCATTACAGGTACTTCATCATCCTTAACAATTACATTAACTGTGTAAGTTGTAGAATTTCCATCAGGGTCAGTAGCAACAAGGTTGAATGTCTTTGTTACACCAGATGTCGCTCCAGCACCTCCAAAGTGAGCAACTGTGTTTGTTGTAAGTTGAATATCTGATGTAGCGAATGTTCCTACACCATCTTCATATCCTACAATTGTGCTTCTTGTAAGAGTGAAGTCACTAGCATCAGTACCGCTCAAGGTCAAATCAATTGCATCTAAAGGATCAGAATTAATCTCTCCTGCACTGTTAACAGCACCAGTACGACGATTGGCAATCTTAACTGAACCAACTGTATAAGGGTTTAAGGTGCTTGTATTTGATGAAAGCACTGTTACTGATACTGTTCCTGTACCAGCACCAACAGCTGGAGTCTCATCACCAGTCTCAGCCATGGATACATCGACAACGTGTGCAGCATCGTTAAAGAATACAAGATTAGGAGAAGTAGTATCTCCAGCTACGTTAATGGTAACAGGAACAACGTTTGTGTTCAAATTTACATTACCTGCATGTTGACCTTGAATCTTTAAGTCATAAGTATTTTGACTTTGGTCCAAAACAAAGAATGAACTTCCCTTAGGGTCAGTTCCAAAAGCAACACCTATTTCTGTTCCTGCAGGAATATTTCCTGTAACGTTTTGACTAAGATCTCCTCCAGCTCCAATCTCTACAATTCTGAATTGATGAGCATCATCACCCAATAATACAAAAGATGTATCAAAACTAGAGTGAATACCAGATACAAGAAGAGTGTCTCCGCTTGTATCATCAGCCAAAGATTGACTGAAATAGCTGGTTGGTCCAGCTACATTATTGGTTAAATCAAATAACGCACCAGTAGTCAACATGACACCAGATACATCATTAATGGTAATGTTAACACTAATATCAACGAAACCTTGTCCTGCAGTGTCCTTGTCAGCAGCTGTTCTTGATAATGCGCCACTGTGTTCATTAGCACCACTTGCCCACACATTATCAGGAATAGCTGTTACGGTACCACGAATCGAAAAAGTGTATTGGCTCTCAGTACCTAAATCAGCATCAGTGGGGTTAACAGCATTAGTAATTGTAATGTTTCCTGATGAATCAATAGTCATAAACTCATTATCATTTTGTGTACCAAGTTTACTATAACTCAAGTGAGCATTTGCTGCTTCCTCTGTTAAACTAGTTGTGTATACTGGTTGCGTTGTCAATAACCCGATGTGATTAGCATCTACTGCTGTTGTTCCGCTTTGTGCAAGAGTAAGTACATTAGCTGTACTAGGAGAAACACGTACCTTGTATTCAAGAGTTGATACATATGAACCTTGTGTTGCTACTAAGTTGAAGGTATATTCTGACTTCTTCAACCAGTTTGTTACTTGACCTCCAGCACCATCACCTAGAAGTAATGAAGCAAAATTACCTGAGGTATTTGTTTCTAGAGTTACTGATGCAGGGTCATCAGTAGAAGCATCTCCAGTTAAATTGAAAACTACACTTCCAAAAGAAACATCAAAATATAATGTCTCCAAAGGAGCAAGACCATCGTCAATAAACAATTCACGAGTAGATGCAGTACTAACTACATGACCAGAAAGATCTTCAACACCTGTTGCGTCACCCAACTCTTGAAGAATCAACGAAGAGTCGTAGAACTTTACTGAATAACCAGCCGGGGCACTCATTTATAAATTAGTATTAGATTTTATTTTAATATTAATTTTTTATTATTTATCCTAAATATTTATAAATAATAAATTATAACCAAACCATATTTCAGGCACTATCAGAATTATTTTTTCTGTAAAATTATTGTTCGGGTGATATACCCAGTTCACTCATAATTTCAGATAATTTAGCAGATTCGAAAACACCATTCGCTGGAAAACCATATCTTTCTATGTAGGTCTGATGCTCTAAAGAAAATCTCAAACCCTCAGAAACCTCGTAATCTACATTCATAATAGTAGGTCTAAAACCACCATAGTTCGCCTCAATGTATTCATTTAGCAAATCTGTATTCTGAAGAATATTTTTATATTGATTAAGAGTTCTATTTGTAGCCTCCAAGTTACTCTTCTCTCTATTTAATACCATTGCAGCGTTAAGTCCATCAATAACAGAGTGAGCAAAAATCTTATATACTGCAAACACTGTTTCATCTATCTCATAATCTATTATATCTTGATCTGTAAATGTAAAATATGCACTCGAATTTACTAATTGACCAATTCGAGCTAACTCCTCCCTTGTACCTTCATCATCAATTGAAGAAAAATCTCCAGTTCTAAATGAATTCATGTCAACAGACAACGGGTCAAATGCACCCGTCTTCAATTTTTGATACTTTAATAACTCCTCCTTAAATATTGCACCAGCCATATAATCTGGCTCTGGTTCTGGTTCGGGCTGAGGTGCGTAAATCTGAAAAACTTCTACTGTAGCTAAAGATGCAGTAGACAAAGCCTCTACATTATCTGATATATCTGTTACGGTGTTTGTTGATGTATACTTAACCATCTTCTCTAAATTTGACAATACTGATTCCTGAGCAGTCTCATCAGTTGAATCTGTCGGTTCCGCTGCCGCCACCTCTTGCACCACTTCAGCTACCTTTGTTGTATAGCTCACCAATGATTCTGTTACTGATGTATCAACATCATCACTAACTGTTGCATTAACAACCGTGCTTAAATTTGCAGGATCTAGTAACGATTCTTCTTCTCCAAGCTCTGGTGAATCTTGAGTTAAAACCTCAGACAAGTTTGCAAAAGTATCTGCGAATGATTGAACACCAGAAACAATATTCAACAGTGAATTCACCATCGTATTTACTGCTGCTGCCTTTGTTGTATTTGCACTTGGATCAATAGCTGCTTCTCGGTCCAAATAATCAGTATCAATTGAATCGTTTTCACCTAAACCTAAATTGTTTTTAAGAGCTGTCGTTTCTGTATTTGCCGTCTCTTCTACAAAATCATCTGTAATCTCTATTGAAATCTCATCACCCGATAAACCTTGCGCTATCTGTTCTGCCTTTGCTTTATTCGCCTCCTCTAACTTAGTCTCTATCTTTGCAGATACAAGTGATGTCAAAGCATTCACCGTATTATTTATTGTCGCCGCTTCATTCTCATCTTCAGGGATCTTGAATATCTTTTTAAATACACGATCACCTACTGGAATTCCTGTGGCAATGTTTATTCCACCAGTTGACTCCAACAATATAAATCTATTAATTGGTACCTCACGTGGTATTGCATAAGCACCATAAGCATCTGTCGTTGTTGTCGCAATAGGAATCTTGTTATCTGACAAATCTGAAACTAGATAAAAGTTTAATGTCGCATCTGATATATAACCATTCACTAATCTTCCAAACAATAATGCTCTCGGCTCGGGCTCGGGTTCAGGCTCAGGTGATGCCTCGGGTTCTGGCTCGGGCTCGGGCTCGGGTTGAGGCAAAGGAAGTGGTTCAGGATCATCTAAAATTGGAGGAAGCTCAGGTTCCTCTGGAACTGGCTTGGCTGGAAAAGCAACTATAGTAAACAATTTCACAACTGTAGAACATTTATTATATGATTTTGGATAACATATCTTTCCACATCTGCGTCTCGTCTTCATTACTATCTCACATCTCATAGTATCCATGAAAACATTTTGATTTGGATGTATAAAAGGTTGATTTCTAAGACTCGCTATGTAATTTCCAGCAGTGGCAGCTCCATCTATTCCAAATCTATCATTTGACTTCTTATAAATTATCTCTCCACAACCTTTCTTCTTCACCAATACATCTGCCAAATAAGTATTCTCACCTATCTTGTTTTTACCCGCTAAACTTAACTTCTGATCGAACATCAGATTTCTACCCTGAAAATACGTTCTGTAATTTGTGTGCTGCAAAAATTGCTGGTTACTATCTATCGTACCAGCATCAAACCGTCTCGCCAAAGCCAAAGCGTTCCTCTGTGGACAACATACAGAAGCTGTTTTAGTCATCAAATGAACTGCTGATGTTATACCATTACAACCTACGCTATTGTTACTTGGATCATTATCATTCGGTTTCACTGTTCCACCACCAGGTCTATTTAATTCATATATTAGCCTACTATTATTATATGTTTTCTTACCATTCTTCTCGTATCGTCCCTTTCTTATATGCTTCATTGGTCTCGCTTTACCAAATGTACCACTATATGTATTCCCAGAACTATTCTTTGCAGGATAAACATTTGCTGCTAATGTATATTGTGTATTATCAAATTTATCATCTCCCCTCCAGGATTCACCACCATTCGTTCTATATCTGTTATGGGTGAAATGTATTGGATATGGATTAGGCATTATATATATTATTATTAATATATAAAAATATTTGTTATATTTTATTATGACTCAATTAGAGAACGTCTTTTATATTAATTTAGACACTAGACCAGACAGAAAAGAACAAGTTGAAAAACAATTAACTAACCTAAAATGGTCCTTTAATAGATTTGAAGCTTGTAAACCACCTGACCCAAAAAATGTACATGGCGGAAGAATAGGTTGCACACTCAGTCACCTTAACCTTTTAAAATTAGCAAAACACAATAATCTACCATATGTTGTCATCCTTGAAGATGACATTCTTTTTAAAAATCCTAATCTATTCAATTCAAGTTTAAACAATTTTTTAACTTCTAATATAGATTATGATGTTATCTTAATTGCAGGCAATGTTATTCCTCCCTATCAAAAAATTAAGGATTTCGCCATTAAGGTATCCTTTTGTCAAACTACTACTGGCTATATTGTAAAAAATCATTATTACGATAAACTTATTCATAACATTCAAACTGGACTACAATTTCTAATGACATATCCAGAACAACACGTTAACTTTGCTATCGACAAATGGTGGACAAAACTTCAAAAAGTAGACAATTGGTATTTCATTATGCCACCATCTGTTGTACAGGCGCCTAGCTACAGTGACATTGAAGGTCAAGTCGTCGATTATAGTAGGGCTTTACTCGATGTAGATAAAGAATGGTTGAGAAAAGACGTTAGTTACTACCCACCCGACCTCTTCTCAAGTGATGATAAAGAAGGGGTTTTCTATGATGCAAGAGGGAGCCTCGACATTTATATCGAAAATAAAGAAAAACAAAATATGTTAAAAAAATTAATTAACAATGAAGAAACAAGAAAAAATTTCATTCTAAAAGACGAGGAAAGAAAAGAAGGAATCATTAAAGATATGCAGTATTGCCTAGATAACTTTACTACGGTTACTGAAAATACTACAAAACTAAATAATAGTCTATTAGACCTTACTGAATCCACTATCATTATACCATTCTTTTACGACTTTCAAGAAAGACTTAACAATGTTGAAACCATTATTGACTACATATCTAAACACTTTAATTCACATTTTATTATTGCTGAATGGGGTCCTGTTTCATACAAAGATAAGTTTAAATTCCAATTTTCCAATTCTATTACATGGGTATACACAAAATCTGATTTACCATTCTCTAGAACAATCGTAACAAATAATGCATTTAAATATGTCAAAACAAAAGTTATTGTAATTAATGACGCCGACTGTTTCGTATCACCTGATTCTTATATTCAAGCTCAGAAAATG
>Ga0181380_1000605_pt1 | contig 15995 bp, 12 predicted proteins | sample 3SPOviralmetaG_FD_130116 | JGI IMG/M metagenome (GOLD analysis project Ga0181380, IMG submission 130116) | Marine viral communities from the oligotrophic San Pedro Time Series (SPOT) site, San Pedro Channel, CA, USA - 3 SPOT_SRF_2009-08-19 | ecosystem: Environmental > Aquatic > Marine > Strait... | reverse complement strand
GTAGGATATAAATCTTTAATTTGTCCTGATAAATAACCGGCATATAATGATATACACGATGTCCCATAAGCACAAAAGTGACAGTCAAACCCTATTGTTCTGTTTTTGTTTTTAGATATATGTGAGGCGATATCTGTTCCATCAGTTGTCCTATCAAAGTAGTATTCAGGGATACCACCTAACTTTTCAGTTGTAATTGTTATGAAGTCCTCTATATTTCCTGTATGAGGATTAGTTCCTTGACGCTTCACAAATAAACCATAATATAAATCTTTATCTGTATTACCTCCTCCTGCTATATCTTTTCTACTTTCATCATAATAAAAGAATAGAGCATCACTTCCCCATGTTAATTGACCGCTTTTAGGATTTGTATCAGGTAACCCTATTCCAATAGCATCACTTTGTCCTTCATCATATACGGTGATATCATCATAGGAGTAAAAATCTGTTCCTAATTTATTCTTCCAGTGATCTACTCCTGTCCAGAACGAATCCCTAGCGTTTATATGTAAAAATCTAGCATTCTTGTTTGTTATACCTGTCTCATAGGTTGCTTCATTAACTGTTGGTGAGTCCTCTAATAATATACCCTCAAAGAGTTCAGGATATTTACCTTGTATGATAAAGAAGTCTCTTAACTTATTTAGATTTTCAGTAGTCCAATTCCACGATGTAACTATTTCACCTTCATTATCAGCATATTCTATTTCATTTACAATATAAGGATTAATCATTTGTTTAAAACTCCAACCTGACTCTTTACCTACAACTCCTGATATTCTATTCGCTTCTGTATCTTGATATATATCTCCACCATGTAAGGTTCCTGCTGTATCTGTATCAGTTGTAGGGGGTTTTTGCTCTGTCCAATCAAAAGGAGTGAGATTGTTATAATCCCCTAATGATAATGTATTTCCATTATTATATCCTATATATCTGTATCCCATCTCTTTCATAATTTTTCTCCCTGCCTCAAAGAGTTCAGGTCGTTTAATTCCTATTGACTTAAAACCACTTAAATAATTAATAGCAGTTTGTTCGTCTCCTCTATGATAACTATCATCATCAGGATCTAATGAGTTCCCTTCTATGAAATCTACGTATGCTTTCTTCTCAACAGATACTGATGTTGCTGTATGAAACTTTTTATAGGTTTCACCTTCTGTTGTTGTTGAGACTATAACTTGTTTCGCAATAAACATACTAGAATTATCAGCAAACTTATCTAATGGTTCTACGTCTTGATGTGAGGGTGTAGGATCAACAGCAGTTGGATAGTCATCAGTAGCAACACTTCCTACAATATATTTGGGTTCTTGTGTTAAATTTAATTGGTCTGTAAATTCACTTGCTAAATCACCTGGTGAATAGTTACCTGGTTCTACTCCTATCTTTTTTGTTTCTTCATACTTAACATATTCACTCATTGCAGGGTCTCTTCTTTCTAACCATATTTGAGCGTCATCAACAGAGGCATAATCATCACGACTAGGTGTATTATTTCTAGTTTCATCACCTGTATCTTCATTATAAAGAGTTGCTCTTACATTAGGGACAAACCATTTACGAGGTAATCTCTGTGTATGATAAGATATATCCTTTTGATATAAAGTATATCGTGAGTTATCATTTTTCTTTTTCCAAAAGACACTTGTATAATTTGCTCCGTGTCCTGTTCCTGTATTACTAAAACCTATCCCTGTCGCTCCGCCCGCCTGACTAGTAAAACCTGGTCTTTGTGCTTCTTGATAAAAATAGGTATCCGCAAGACATCTTCTAAAATTGTTAGAGTAAGCATACTTAAATACATTTGTTTTATCTGCTGTCCTTATATTAAATCCTGCTTGTGCGTTCGCCCCTGTGTTCTGACCGTGAGCGAAGCAATCAAAAGGAGGTCTTACAATATCCCCTGCTCCTATCCAACTCTCGGCGTAATGATTATCTGCTGCTAATACATTAAAGGAGGGGTGAAACAATCCCGTCCAACGATGTTGAGTTATGGGTCCCCTAGTTGTGTCATCGTAAAATTGTTGTTTGAGAGCATCAAATCGTCTAGGTAGATGAAAGTATCCCTCACCATTTGTTGTCTTATAATAAGATATATTAAAATATGCTTCATTATCAGATACATCATAAGTAGATGTTTCTCTCTCTACTACTTCACAACCATATACTTCTGCTACTTGTCCGTAGTTTTCAGCAGGTATATTAAGACCAAAGTAATCTTGAGGATTGATTTGTTTCTGATATTGTTTTTCAGTAGATGCGGTTAAATCAATAGTTCTCCCTGTTTTTCTACCTGTGAGTTCTATTGTATCTGCTCCACACCCTCTTCTACTAATGTATCCACTATGAATAGATACTTTATCACCTTGATTTAAGGTAATACCGACTCCTGTTTTATTTGTGTAGTCACTTTTATTAGACGACTTGTTACCACCCTTAAACTCTTCACTTTGTTGCCTACTTGCGTCTATGAGTATTGTGTCTGCGTATGACATATACTATGAAAAACATTATAAATTTAAAAGATTAACTTATCACCTGATTGTTTCACTTATGCTAGGAATGACTGAACGAAACCTCCTTTGAGAGTAGTGAATTTAATAGTCTCTAAATAGGCACGTAGGACATAGTTATTAGTCTTGGTTGGTAGAGCATTTAGAGTGAAGTAGAGTTCTACACCACGACTATTAACACGCTCACCCTTATTAAGTCGCATAGCACACCAGAAAGCACTCCCACCTAGGAAAGACTGATAATCATATCCTTCTAATCTTTTTGTAGTAAGAGATACACCTTCACGTGAGAACTCTTCACGAGTAGAGTAAGGAGTTAGACCTTCTGCCTGAACTAAATTATGGAAATGACGAGCATTATTATCTACATCAATAGGGAATAAGAACTGATTATTGTATTTAACATTATAGGTCGCTGTATCATTTTGATACAATCTAGTGACACCACTTGGAGTGATTGGAGGACTAGTCTCAATACCAGTAGAGCGTTTAGGAGCAGTCGCTACATATTTCATTAGAGGAGATGTATTTGCCGTAGCATCTTCATCACTGAAACCCCAAAAGACCTTGGTAATGATACGTCCCGCTCCACCTAGATTTCTAATCTGTTGAGAGGTGTTTGCTTCATCAAACGATAATTTAGATAGTCTGTAATCTACATACGAGAACTGTAAGTTCTGATTTGCTTGGGCGTAAGCAATCATCATCTCTTGTGGGTAGTATTGATAATCTGCGAACATTTTAGTCTGTGTAGAGTCTAATTCTATCTTATCAGCACCTGCGAGAGTAACACCTTTACCTGCCCACGCACGAAGTCCTGTGAATGCTTCGGGGTGAAGTTGTAATTCTAGTTGTATCTGCTCCTTCATCATATATAGAGGAAGTTGATTAGTCTTGAGGAAGGGGAACAAATCAGATAGAGCGATCTGCCATGTAGGGCGAGTCGTCCATGTAGCATCATCAACATAGAGACCCATCATAGGAGGCATATCTTGTTCGTCGTCTGATGTGTAAGCACCTGGTTTCGCAAAGAAGTTTCTACCAGTATCCCAAGCAAGACCTCGGGATTGGTCGCTAGAAGTCCCTCCACCCTTATCATCATCACCAAGAGCAGTAGGTGGTTCAGCACTAGAAAAAGCATCACCTTCTAAATTAAGAACAACTTTCTTTGATCCTAACTGACCTGTTAGATAAGGAAGACGCTCACGTAATGCTTCACTACTCATAAACTGTGATTTATATGCCTGAAAGTGAGAAAAGTCATCTACTTCACTTAATGTTTGATTACCTACACGAAGAGTTGCTCGCTGGATTACAGAAGCAATACCAATATTAGGAGGTAAATACACTGCTTTTGTAGGGTCTTTAAATCCTAACTGTATCTTTGAGTGAGAGTGTAAGATACCTTTGTTTTGTAATACGAAACGTATGTAAGTCGCATTATGAACTACACTATCTAATACATCAGTATCTACTGACATCTGGACATTTGTAGGAATACTACCTATTTTAAGGAGGTCAGGTATCTGACTTGGAGATACAGATGGAGCAGTTTTAACTACATCACTTACTTGGTCGGGCATAGCAGACATATCCATTTTATAATGAGTATTAATAAAAAAATATAACAAAAAATTATTAGTTTTAGTGAGATATATTTAGTCTAATAACAAACTATAAATTAAATTAGGAGGAACTCTATGTCTTAAATCTAATCTTTGTTTTTTATTTTTATAAGAACCACTTAACCAACAAACATCAGTTATATGACTACCATTCTCTAATACTTGACCGCATTCTTTTTTACATAATAACGGTTTAAAATTCTTTCTGTTAGTCCATATACGAGTTCTTTTTTTGTATCCATAATCAGCATATCTACAATAATCAACGATATAATAATTTAATCCTCTCATACAAGGTCTGTCTTTTAATCTTGATGTATTAGGGTTCTCTATAAACCATACTTCAGGTTTAAAATAATTAATAATCTCTAATGTTTTTATGACTAACTTATCACATTCTTCTATTTCTTTGTTTAATATTTCGTGTGTTAAGACTTCACCATGTAATCTCTTTGGTTTTCTACCTATCCACGAGTAGTTTAAATGACTATATCTATCACACGGAGGACTCGCCCATATAATATCAAAATGGTCTTTTGGATATACTTTATAATCCCATAATAAGATATCTTTATTAATAGTTGCTCTACCATCAATATCTAATGAAACTACATCATAACCTAGGGAATCACAACATTTACCGAAACTATGTGTCCCACTAAATAATTCTAAACAGTTCATTTATAAAAGGTAATAAAAAGATATCTTTTTTTAGACTAATCAATACTTACCCTAGGGGTTGATTGATAAATCAATACTTACATCAAGACTTGTAATCCAGCACCAGAGTATGCGATAGTCTGTTTAGACTTTGCGAATAGATATACAGCGTGAGGAGTATCACTTGTAAGTCCCGTAGTCATCTGGACACCGAATGCTTGTGTAGAGAAATCAACACCGGCATCACTAATCGTATCATAGGCAATACCTACACCGAAGTTATTACCACCATCAAGAGTAAGGACATCACTAAATGCTGACTTCTTACCAGAGGTTCTATTGTTTCTCTCAAATGTATTTACAGATGAGGTTTGTAGGCGGTCATTATCAGGGAAAGCACTTACACTATTAATAAAATGACGAACAACTTGACTATCTACTTCTTTGTATTCTAATCCATCAATACCTAGATAATCAATATCATAGTCTAATGGGAACTTACTACCACCACGTAAGAAAGTTAGTTTTTCTATGGGAGCATCAGTATTATTAGATGAGTTAAATAGAGGAACAGTTGCTAAACCATTATGAGAGTAGGAGTTGATACGAGATGATGGAATAAAGTTCATAAATGCTCCCATTACACGTTTGAGACCTAGATTAAAGTTAATAATCGCATTCGTGCTATTTACAGAGGTGAAGTAAGTAGAGATGGAGTTATACTCAAAAGTGCCTCCCGATGGAGGATATGATTGGAGTTGTTGAGGAGTTGGGTCAATTGTTTCTGCTACTAGTTTTACATCACTTAACTCATAGAAACTATCTGTAAGACCTGTTGTATCACCATCAGGGTTAGTTGCTTCTGCTGGTCCCTGTTGGACTCCCGAGTAGAGGAAGTTAGTATCAGGAGCAAGATGAATTTCTATTAATAGACCTTTGAGACCCCATGTAGAAGAGAGAGGAATGTCTGCTGTGCCTGAAAATAAACCACTTGATAGAGGAATACAGAAAGAGTTAGGTGATACAGTCTGTGCTGGATTATCAATAACCGATTGCTTGTAAAGTAAGTGATTCGGCATAATAAGTGATGATTGAGTTAGATGAGATGTAGCATCACATTTTGAGGTGATCTGCGGTAAGTAGGACGCCATCATACGATTATAGTATTTAATATGCTCTATAACCTGATGTGTCTGTTGAGATTTAATAACTAGTTGGTCTATTGCTCCATAAACACCTAATTTACCTGATGCTTGGAGTTCATCATTTGCTCTTGGGATATCACTAGCAGCATTATCTTCATTTAACTTACAACGAAATTTACCACATAGGCGAACAGAACGACTAATCAAAAGTCTATCTTGTTCTCCAATAATAAACGATATGACTGGATTACCATTCTTAAATGAAATCTTACCATCAGAGAGGACATTACTGGGGGTGATCTCTATGTTATGATTGCTACTCATTTTATAAATAAACACAATATAAAAAAATTGTTAAAAAAGGTTAATAAAAGATATCTTTTTTTAGACTTCTAGGGATATGTTGTTGCCCTTAACGACCATACGTCTCAAATGAGCAACATAGTTACACCATAACTTATTACGAGTAGGTGCTTTGGTTAGGCGAGGGTCAGCATTACTTTCACCTTCATAGGCGAGTTGCAGGTTAAAATCTTTACCACGAGTATCATATACACCATCTTGGAGAGATAATGCTCTACCAATAAACCAGTTTTCGTGTAGATGTCTGAAAGAAAGAGGTCTTATACCCGCCATAGCGAGTGCTTTCTCACTCTCAATCGCCCACTGCTGGGATAGAGTGCGACCCGAAGCAACTCCTTCACAATCAACCTTACGAGAAGGATTGAGTTTGCCGTCATAAAACAACTGATAATTAGTGAGATTATCACCAATACCAACTAATCCAGTTCTTTGTGAGAAGTGTGGGACATATCTAATTTCAGCAACATCTGTATCTCCACTTGCCTTATCAGTCCCATCTAGATATATCTTATCACAGTTGTAATTGTATCCATACGTTAATGATACAGCATCAGTAAAATCAGGATAATTAGTGCCTGTATGTGCTACCGATGTAGAGTCAGGTTGAGATGGTGTCCCCTTAACTAATGCCCTATCAGAGAGTGATGTAGCATCAGTAGGGACTGATAGGATTGCTTTCGCCCTACTTTCTACAAGAGGTAGTCGCATATTAACTTGTCTATCATTTGCTAATGCTGAATACTTGTAATTTCTGTAGGATAAGAAGTCATAATTTAATGCTCCACCTTGTTTCATCATACCCATTAGTTTTTGAGTGTATCCTTGGGGCATCTCTACCTGTTGGACGATCAATTCTACATCACTTAATTCATAATCAAGAGTTCTTACTTGTGCGTCAGTAGATTTATCTAGGGAGCGAGATACCATAACCCAGCAAGATTTCGCTTCTGTTGCCCCTCCTACGATACGATTATTGTAGGTTGCTGCTGTTCTTGTTACAGCAGTTTCTAATGTAATTTTAGTAATACCGAACTCACCACCTTCATCGGTGCCTGCTGCTCCATTATTGTAAGGGAAGTGTTTAATAGAATTTATAATCATATCACCATCTACACCTAATATGACAGCATTACCGTTAGTAGTCCCTGCTTCACCCCTAGATTGGTCGTTAGTCATATCTACGAGGTCAAATGCTTCACCCACAGCGAAGGGGAAAGTTTCACTAGAACCTTGTTGATTATCACGTTTTACATAGATCGTATCTACTGCTCCACCGGGTGCGTCCCATGGAGTAGTGAAATCATCATCACCACTTAAACTATGGAAGATAACCTTTTCATTTAACTGTTGATTATCCGATACTTGTGACAACGGAACAATACAACGAGGAGCATCTTCTAGTAAAATCTCTACACGAAGACCATCAGTAAGCATTACAGGGAATACTTTATCATTTTGGAAAATACCTGTATGTATCGGGAGTAAGCACTTGACTTTCTTGCTTTCGTGTGCCGTAGAAAGAGTATCACCGGCATTAGCATCATCAGGGAAACAGTTAAAATAAGCGTTTTCAGTAAGATTATTAGTTTCACTTTCATTACCACTTAATGTCCCACGAGACTTGGGGTTGTGTTGATTACCTCCTTCGGTTAATTGACGCTTATTACGAAGACTATCATTTTGTTCGTATGAATATCTTAATGCTGTAAGAGTATTGTAATTTTGTATTTCTTCTAGTAAGACACCACCTGCTCCCCCAGAAAATACACGGATATCACGAATGACACAAGAACCACCCATCTTATCAAGCATAAATTTACCTTGATGACCTAGACGATCATCTTTAATTTTTACATCAAATCGTAGGTAGGTTTCTTTTGGTTGGATAAAATTAACGTTAGGCGGTATATGAAAATGAACTGTTTGTTTGGATAGATAATCTAATCCATTCTCTGCTGGGACACTAACTTTGGTCTGTTTTACAGGGATCTTATCATCTGATGTCCAGAAACTCATATTTTATAATATGAGTAATTAAAAAAAATAAAATAAAAAAACTTACATATTATCCCCTAGTTATTATTTGAGATTAAATCTACGTTTATATGCTGCTATATTTTCCTTTCTACTAGTAGATGTGCCCCATAGTATATAATATGACAAGTAACCCGCCCGAGTATAATCACCAGTCTGTAAGTCCTTTTTATGGCGGTCTCTATATCGTTTGCGTTGCTCTTTATTCTTTGTTAATGTATAGTCGGGTGCGCCTGCTTGACCGAAGTAAGTGGTCTTTTTTCTACCATTATCTTTTGTAAATATCGCCATTAACTTTTTATTTGGTTTCGTTGATTTTTTAACAACCATAGACACCATTTTATGATATCTTTATATTTTAAAATGATCCTGAAATTGAGTGTAAAGTATCTGTTGCTTGTGATGCTACTTGACCGATACTTGTTGCTGCTGCTCCGATAGTGAAAGGAGATGGTTTTTTAACGAGTTGTTGTGCTGCTACTGATGTTTTCTTATGAGCATCTTCTAAATGACCTACTAAATCACTTATAGCACTACCTACACCTAATATACCTCCTACAATTGCTAACGGAGGGACTGCTAGTCCTATTGTATCTAATGCTCCTGACGCCATGGATAGAGCATTACCTGTCTTTTCTGCGTTATTATCACCTGCTAAATGAAAGTGACCTCCCGCCATATCTTCGGCAAAACTTTCACCGGCACTCACCGCACCGAAGACTGCTCCTGCTTTTGCTCCTAGTTCAGCACCTGTTTCTGCTAGACCTCCTACTTTTGACCCCATTTTTTGTAGCATAGATACAGGTTTTATATCTTCGGTTGCTTCTCCCGCTGCTCCTTCTACTGCGGTTGCTTCACCTGATGATGTTGCTCCTTCACTACCTGGTTGTCCTTCATCAGTAGTTTCTTGAGATGGTGGTGGTTCTGATGGTGGTTGTGGTGGTTTTCGCCCTGCAAACCCTGGTCGTGGGGGAGCAGGTAAGTCATCAGGTATGAGATTACTTTCATCTGGTATTTGGTTTAAGTCATATTCAGGAGCAACTTCTCCTGTTGTCGCATCAAATGAAGAAGGTCTGGCGACACCTTGTTCTCGTAATGCTATTTCACTCTTAATATTCTTTAATACTTCTCCTTGATGAAGTGTATCTGCTTGTTTTGCTTGACCTAGAAGAGTATCAAAATTACCTTGTTCTTCGGCAGTTAGAGGAGGACGCTCACCCCTTGCTATTTGTCGTTTAATTACACCTTGTCTAGCATTCTCGGCATTAAAATTTGGAGTTAATTTTTTAACTGCTCCTTCGGGATCATCTATCTCATCACCAGTTAAATTAAATCTAGGAACCCATTTCGCTGCTGCTTCGGGGTCAAACTCTGCTGGTTGTCCCATACCTAATACACGGTTCGCACCTGATAATGCTCCTGTTTTTAATTGTGTTAATGTTTCACTTACACTTGATGATACATCATCTAATGAAGGCAACGCCTCTGACGCACTTTCTGCTAGACTACTTACTCCTTCTCCTACACTAGTAGCAGTTCTCTGTGCTAATCTACCTAATTGTCTCCCACGATTTATACCTGCTCTTATACCAAAATCAGTCTCTTCACCTGTTCTACCTAATCCTTTCATATAATCTAATTTATCATTCTTATAAACATCACTTAATACACCCCTAGCATCACTTAATCTTTTACCTACTTGGACGATTTGTGTAGCATCAAAACCTAATTGTTTAGGGTCTTCTTCTTCTTGTCTTTCTTTTACTCCTTCTTGTAATTGTGATTGATAAAAATCTTTTTCATCATCTAAATGAGATAGTAATGCTTGGGAGCGACCCCTCATCTCTGATAGCATATTGTTCTCTTGCTGAACGCCTGCCCCGAACTCTGACATTTTATACAAATATTAAATATAAAAAAAGATATCATTTTTTAGGTTCTTCTATGTCAGGTTTGGGTGACATATTAAAATTACCTTGGGCGATAACATCTCCGTATCCTTGACCGCCTACTGCTATCTTCTCTGTAAAGTTCTTATAAGCAACTGGTGGATTTTCAGTTAAATCTAGATATAAGAAGTCATATTTTTTAGGGGTTGCTTTACGATATATCGCCTCCATGTTTGCTGCTCCACCAAACGAGTCACCCATCTCCTCAAAGATCTTTGTGAGTTCTTTTACATTAGGGAAAGGACTACCTATAATCATATGTGTTGCGTTACTTCTTATGACTGGATTTACACGACGATAGTTTTGACTACTCATTAATAATAAATCTATACCATAATGCCTGAAACGACTACATAATGAATTTATCATAGGTTCTCTACCATTTTTACCTTTAAACACACCGATAATATCATCTAATATTAATGCGATAGATGGTCTCATAGATTTATCTTCATAACTACTTTGGTCGTCTATGATACCTTGTAGTGTTTCATCATCATAAGTATCAAAGCAAGTTGCTGCCTTACGTAAGAAACGTGATGTCTTATCATTATGGATTGTAGGGGAGAATACAATAGTTTCATCAAAGTAGTCTTGACCGTAAAAGTTAGAATTTAGTAGGAGGTTACTAATAATTGTTGATTTACCTGTTCTAATAGGTGATATCATAAGGAGTAGAGCAGGTGGTTTAGGGAGGTTAGGGTGTAAAGGTCTATCATCTGTATCAGGTAATGACTTCACAGGGAGTATCTCTGGTGGTTTTGATTGATCCATATACAGATACTAGATATTCTTTTTTTGATACTTTAACTTATTGGAAGCATACCGCCCAGACATCATTAGGATCAGGTTGGACTGCTTTTGTGATACTCTCATATACTTTCTTTTCTTGCTGTGCCTTTGCTTCATCTTGCTTTTTTTTCTGTTTTCTTGCCTTACGTTTCACTTCATAGTTCTCTATTGCTTGTTGTTGTAGTAAGATAATATCTTCATCTGATAGATGTCTCATAGAAGATGGTAGTTTAGAAGACTTTTGTGGGATAGATTTAGCAGGTGATACAGGTTTAGATTGTTTTTCTTCTGATTGTTTTTTAAATTCATATTCTTTTTGTTCTTTTTCTATCATTTGTTGTTCTTTTTCTTGTCTCTTTTTTTCACGTTCTAGTCGCTTTGCTTCTTGTTCTTCTTTACGCTTTTTAGCATTTGCCCTACGAGTTGCGAGTGCTTTCTCCCTTGCTTTCTTGAGATGTTCTCTTTGTTTTGCTGATGGGACTTTCTTTTTTTTAGTAGGTGGTGAAGGGGGGTCTTCACTAACCTCCTCACTAAATATGACCTTCTCATCTACAATCTGTTTGATTTCAGGTTCTTCATCACTTACATCAAGACCTCCTACATCAGGTGTTTCAGGTAGTATAGGTTGTGGTTCTTGTTTCATATTTTTAATGTTATCTATGAGTGTCTTATCCTCTTCACTAGGTGGGAGCATATCTGACGTTTGTTGTTCGGGGGATACAACATTTAAGTCCATCTGTTATAAGATAGAAAATATAAAAATAATATAGAAAAGAACTTATCTATTTTTGTCTATTTGAGACTATCTTTCTATTAATAGTCTTACCTTTGCTTAATGTGAGTGTTGCCTGATATGTAATTGTATGGTAGTTGAGCGACCTAATACCGTCTCGCTTATGACTTCTTCGGTTTTATCTACAATCTCACACGTAAGGACATTAATATCAAGAGGATTTGGATTATTGAGTGATAAGTAAGTCATATTCGCAGGTTCATAAAATATTTGTCCTTCTTCATTATCTTGTCCTGATGGGAGTTGTGCTATAATCTTGGAAGGGATACCTTTACCAAAGTTAAATGATTGATGAGTGAATTGTGGTATTCTTACAAATAATGAACCTGATAAATATACTGGTTCAGCATCACTACCCATATAAAATCCATGAAATGCCCCCGGTGTATCCGTAGGCGGGTCTGTATCTTCATTAGTAGGAGCATCAGTTAGTAAGTAATCATAACCCATACCTCTTTGTGATACAACCAAAGTCCTATCAGGGAAACCAAGTAAATCTGTCACATCACTTGTATTATTAGAATACACTCCTTTAATTGTATTATTAGAGACATCAGTTGATGATGGGACTAACACTAATCCCATAGCATAGGCGATTGCTAAACCAGTTTCAGTAGCGGTGCTTGGTATTGCAGGGTCACCTTCACCTTCTCTAACAGGGGGATCTTCTCCTGTGGGACCAGCAAGTCCTACATATTGTTTTTGAGCGGTTGTTAGAGAACTATTATAACAATCACTAAAATCTACATTAAGAGCAATTTGTCCTGTATCCATACCTCCGTTTAATTGAGACCGACCCCAGAAAGAACTCCCTGATGTAGCACTTACACCGCTTTCTGATATTTCGGGATATGTATATCCATTTACTTTACCATTACTTAAAAGTAGTCCATCTTTATTAATACTCTCATACTTTGTGAGATTTACAAACTCGTCTTGTGTTACTACATTTACTTTGGGATATAATGCGTGAGTATTTAATCCTGTTGGTTTAGGGACTTTATTACGAGTAGGTGTTCTTGCCGTAGCATTCGCATTACCACTAATAAATACACGAGTATCAGTTAAATAATATACTGCTCTATTACTGTCTTCATAAAATATTGTGATATCTTCACCGCTTACTTGTATGCTTATTTTACTGGGGTGATAGTCTCCACCACCACTAGTCTTCGTCCATCGTGACCCCTCAATCATAGGGGAGTAGTCTTGTGTTCTACTGCTGTGAGATAGGGCGGGGGTAAAGTGAGCATCTGTATTCGTCCAGTATTCTACTTCTCTCATTACCATAGTCCCATCACGAACCACAGAATGATAGATCCTGAATGTAGAACCATTATAATGAACCATATAATCAAAGAAGGGGACTAGGGGATCGTCCCATACAAAGTGTTCGGGTTGTTCTCTACCATCACGAGCAGTAGGTCTTGTAAGTCCTACTCTCCACCCACTCGTAGCATTCTCTACGCTCCACTCCATAATACCTCCTCTTTGTGATAAGGGAGCATCTTGGATTATACCTAGATTATGAATACTATCATCAGCATCACTTTTACTACAAGTATATTTATGAGTTGATAAATCAAAAGTAAAGAAATCTGTTTCATCTATCCATTCTACCATATCGCTAATTTGAGCGTGATTATCTACAAGAGTATCACTATCACCTTGTTCTAGGTTCATAATAAATCCTTTACTATATACACTATCACCCATGTCACTAGCAGGTTCTACCCAGCAGTGACGAAACAAATCAGGGTGTGATATATAATCATCAAACGATGCTGATAAAGCATTCGCCATACTTCTCATATTGTATTGACCTTTGGGTATAGGCATAGGGATAGGATAGTTTGTAGTTTCTTTAAGTGATAAATTAGCATCTTGACCGAACCTAGTTCTTAATAACTGACCGAAGTAAAATGAGAAACTTGTATTACTCCCTATTTGGAAATGCTTATTTCTAAAATATGAGGCACTCTTGAGAGCAACTTCACTATTTGCTGGGATACGAAAGACTGGATTAATATTATTCGTAAATGATGATGGTTTTTGGATACCTCTCACAGATGAAGTGCTTGTGAGAGTATCGCTATCATCGGTTTCTTTAAACCCTGCTTCACTATATTTTGTCTGTGCTGAACTACAAATAAGTAAGGACATTTATACAATTAATCAACAAAATAAATAGAAAATTAAAAACTAAAAGATATCATAAAATATGCCTTTGGGAACTAAAACAAAGACAGTTAAAAAACCTGTAAAGAAAGTGAAACCTGTATTTAGTGATAATACACAAAGTTTTAATAATGTGACTTCTCAATATAATGTTGTGAAAGGAGTAGAAAATGATAAGCGTATCAATCCTGCTAATGTATTTGAGGGGTTTAAATCTAATAAAGCAAAAAAAAAGATGTCTTCTAAATTAAAACAATAATATTTAGTTATGATTACAAAATGGGTAAAATGGTAATCATATAGTTACCACTATTCGTGATCTAGAAAAGTTCGCCATGAAATATTCACTTGACCCTGAAAGTATGCTCCATCAGAAAGGCGGTAATCATATTGTTACCTTCTTAACCATTCTCACATAAGTAATTATATCTTGACCGATGGTAATCATATTATAACTTATTTAAAGATAATTTATGTTATACTCACTATGGAGCAGTCCGTTAAAACTTATACAAAAGAAGAGAAGGAGGATATATTTGAGGTAGTGAATAGTATTCATTTAAAACTGAAAGGTAATGCTAAAAAGATAACTAAACGTAAATTCGTTCATACATGGAAAAGTGATGGTAAGAGTATGGGTTGTTATGATTTATTTATTAAATTATATGAGAGTGAAGGTGTCTTTGATAGTATGAATGAATGGTTTAAACAATATGTAAATGATGATTATATGTCTCCCGATGAATACAGAACTAAAAAAATGGTGCCTTATGCTAAACATAGGAGATATACTGTCTGGAGAGATGAAGAAATACAAGAGTTAGAAGATGAACTAGAAAAAATTAAAGATGGTGAAGGATATATATCTACGGACGATCATAACAGAGAAGTCAAAGAGTTAAAAAAAGAATATAAGTATTTACAAGATGAACTAGAAGACACTACCATTAAGTTAAACAATCGCTATAATTTAATGGAGGAGAAGTATCAAGGTAATATGAATAGATTAGAAGAACAAGTGAAATTTTATAAGTCCTTATCTGATAAATATGCGAATATTAGAGACTAAATAATATGTATTTAATTTATATTTAAACGTTAATCTCCTTTTATAATTATGTTAATTACTCATTATGAATGAAGACAATATTTATAAATCCTATTGTCCTCATAATAATCCAATCTATCTAACTCATTTTTGCCCTGGTTGTCGTAGAGTCCGAGAACTACAACAACAAAAAAGATATGATAATTATTGGTCTAATAAAAGAATACCCATAGAAGAGTTCTTTACTAATTATTTTAAAATGTATGATCCATCACTTACAAGTGAAGATAAACTAAAAATAAGGGATAATGATAAGTTTGCTTCTTTAAAAAGAAGTAATAGTGAAGAAGAACTTAAAAAAGAGTATTACAAACTCGCTAAAAAATTACACCCTGATAAAGGAGGCACTACTAAACTATTCCAAAAATTACAACAGATATACAACTTACTACTCGCTAAACTATAACTTACTCCTCATCGCTAGATACTACGTTCGCCCCTGGATACTCTTCATATATATGATTGCTATCCCTTAATTCAGTTACTTTGTCCCTTACATAATCTAGAATATGATATTCTAATTGACCGACAGGATTTGTGATATAATTATTAATAGCACCATCTATTGCCCTTGCTACTTCTTCGCATACAAAGTCTGCTTTCTCTTGATAATCATACTCATCAAAGTGATCTAGTTCTTCATCTAGTAGAACACCCTCTAAACACTCCATTATATATGAATACCCTACTCGTATATCAAACTGACTACAACGTGAGTCCCTGTTATGAATGACTGGATTTTTGAGTTCCTTATTATCATTAAGCATTTTCTCGTGTAGATGATGTCCTAAACTTAAACGAGTCTTGAGATCCTTAATCTCTGCTT
>Ga0181380_1000603_pt1 | contig 16007 bp, 16 predicted proteins | sample 3SPOviralmetaG_FD_130116 | JGI IMG/M metagenome (GOLD analysis project Ga0181380, IMG submission 130116) | Marine viral communities from the oligotrophic San Pedro Time Series (SPOT) site, San Pedro Channel, CA, USA - 3 SPOT_SRF_2009-08-19 | ecosystem: Environmental > Aquatic > Marine > Strait... | reverse complement strand
TTCTTATTGACTCAGGGCCAATATAGGAATGATTGAAAGGCATTGGACAGAATGTAGATGAATAATCTAATCGATCCATTTTGTTGTCCTTATATCGCAATAGTCCATACACCACTTCTTATCACATACTACTGGCGCAGTTGGAAACTCAAAGTTATCATCGTTTAAATTACCAAAAGCTCCACCAACATTACAGTTACCCACAGACACTCTACCCATTGGATCAATATTGCATTGTTCGATACCGGCCAAACAGGACCAGCCAGTATAAGAATGTTCGTTGTTCAATGTTATTAGTTCATAGTTGATTTCTTCTTCTGATCCATCCTCATATGTTCTAACAATGTTCGATGCCTGCTTACCGTATTCGTCGTACCATTCATTCATCTTATTTAGATCTTTATCGCTGTACCATGTTTCACCACTATTAAATTTAACATTACGAAAATCTACCTTATGAATATTTGCTAACATAAGTTCACGGTACATATCTTCGATTAAATCCATGTATGCTGGATCGATCATAAATCTTGCTGTAAGACTTTGGTTATCCCTACGTTGATCTTCTAACGCAATAAGTTTTTCAATATACTCATCTGGTTTTTCTGCAACGTATTTCATGTGCAACGACATTACGATACCATCAAGGTCCTCGTATATCGGTAAAAGTTTCTTTTCAGGTAACGACCCGTTGGTACACATAGTGACATCATAAGGATTTGTTTGTCTTAGATATTTCACAAGCTTAGGAAAGTCTTTAATAACTGTTGGTTCACCACCGCCTAGTCCCCATTCGATATTGTTACCCTTGTGTGAGATAATCTTATCGACATAAGATAACATGACATCAAGCGTTGGAGGTTTACTTACAGCATCATGATAGTAAGACCACTTGTTATCAGGATCCCAAGGCATACAGTAAGCGCAATCAAAGTTACAACGTGGTGTCATATACCATTGCACAGCAAAGGGAGTATCAGGTTTTCTCCAGTTAATTTTTTGTGCTACTTGTTTCAAAACAAACCTTCATATTGTGGCACCACACTAAGAATATTCTGATTGCGAATAAGATCTAATTTAGTTGTGTGTAACTTAAACTCTTCTAAATGATCAGTTGCAAAATCTTCTGAGTTCATGAAATCCATAATACCATCTAGGATACTTACAAACTTTTGTTTAACATGATCAGAATGATTTGACGCAAGAACCCAATCGATATACTCTTGATACGTATCACATACTTCGTCTTTCAACATTTGTGGTAGAACTTTGACGTTGTAATACTTTGGTGAATGGCACATGTGTTGTGTAATTACTGGCCTTGGTCCTGTAATAGGATTAAATCGAGTCAGGCCTGATTCTTCGAGTTTCCATTTCATAAACTCAGGTAAATGAAACACATTGAATGGTGTAACAGTGAAAGCAAACCAGCCTTTTAGATTGATGTTTGGATTATCATTTAGCTTCTTCATGTTCTTATAAACCGAAGGCCATTTTGCTGGTGTTCTCTGATATTCAAACACGTCACCATAACCATCAATTGAAACGCCAATACGAACCTGTTTAAAGTTTTCCCATATCTTCATAATGCGATCGGTAACGTTAGTCAGATTACTGTTGTATTCAATCTGAATATCTTTGGCTCTACCAGCAGCAATCAATCTTTCGAGTGATTCGAAATGTTCTTCAATAATTAGTGGTTCACCACCCACGATATAGAGCTTCTTAGCCTTTGTTGTATGTTTCTCAAAGTTGTTCCATGAGAAGTTTTAGTTCTTGAACCAGTCATACTGGTCCGTAGACCATTTACCTTTTTCATTCTTAGTTAGTTGGATGAGATCGTGCGTATCTTTATACTTGGTGGTATTGTAAAGGGCGACATGATCTGAATACCACATGTGACTGTCGGTGGGCCCGCACATACGGCATTTAAGGTTGCAAAAATTGCCGTAACGAATATCGAAAAACTCGAGATCAAAATCACCAGGATCAATGGATCCGTCTTCGTTAGTTTTTTCCATAGCTTCTTCAAGTGTAAGATCCCAATCTTCTGATTCATATTCTCTCCTTGATCTAATGCCATTGACTTCTTCCTGTCGGCAGCGTTCACATTCAGGATTCCATTCGCCTTTCATCATTGAAACACGAACGTCTTTTATTATCTCAGCATTGCGGGCATCATTTAAGTCATCACGACCAGCGTTATATGGTGTACCATCTTCTTTACGCATAATACCTTTCTTCGGGCTGTAACTATTTGTGTTACAACAGATACGAAGGTCGCCGTTATTTCTTAAATTTATTGAGTTCCAAGCTAATGGACAAAACGTGCTCATGCAAATACTTTCTTAAAAATCGGAATGTAATCATATATACTTTTTCCATAAGCATTATCGTATAATTCTGTTCGTACTTTCAATATATTCATTTTTTTCTCATCGTGTTTACCGTTTTCCAGCCTATGAATAATTGCTGATAACTTACTCGTGTATAGATCATCGTATCCTTTAAAATTTTGATAAAACTCATCAAGCGCATGATCTCTCCATTTATCGGGTAAAATACTAATATCCATTTCTTCTGGTGTATTTGCGTATATGTAATCGCATCCACCTCCAATGTAATTACTTATTTTCCAAAAATCAAATACGTTATAGGCAGAAACACATACGTGTATTCTATCATCTACGTGTGGTAATTGATCTCTGAATTCTTTCAGATTTTTTTGAATTGTTTTCCATTTTGCAGGATGCCGTATATACTCATATGTTTTTTCTGTACCGTCAATACTCCAATGTATTTTTACTTTATCAAATTTTTTAATTAGCTTCATGAAACGTTTGTTTAAATTAGTAAGATTAGATGTAATAAAAATTTTCACATTAGGGTCTAATCTTTCTAAAATATCGTAGGCTTCCGATTGTAGCATTGGCTCTCCACCAAGAAGTTTTACTTCAATCGCTTTACTAAAATTAAGGTCTACTGTTTCATGCTTTACCGCTGGTGAATCAAACTGAAGTAATTCAGGATGTCTTTTAAGTTGTTTGTCTATCTGTGAACTTGAGTACGGCCCACACATTCTACATTGTAGATTACAAAGATTATTTAGCCTTAAATCAAAAGTAAGTGGTAATCCAGTTTCGTTGCCTTTTACAATATCAGGTTTAAAGTCTGTAAATTCATTCATTAATTTTCTATGGCTTAATGATCCAATAGCATCGTTATGATAACACTCTTCGCAACCTTTAACTTTTTCGTTATTTAATTTTTTACGACGAACCTCTTGCATCGCTTCATCGTTCCATTTGTATCTTAAGTCTCCCTGTTGAGCGCAACACAGCCTACTAGTACCAGAATTACCTACATACTGGTGTATAAATGGTGCGGTACAAAACGTGCTCATTGAATATCCTCAAGCATATCATAACAAATTGGATGATAGTCTTTTAAGTGTTTACCTCGGCTGAAATCTTGTAACCCAGTTAAGTATTTTAGTTTTTTCATGTGTTCTAAATTTGTTTCTTTTGATAACATATCTTCAAAAACATGTTTGTTCTTATCATAGCTATTATTTTGTTTTGCTATATCAATTGCTTTTTCTTTCCATTCTTGTTTCATATAGCCAGGACAATGATGAAAAGGTTCAACCACTAGTTCAGTATGATTCGTAGATAACCAAGGTGTTTCATCTACGAGTTGGCCTAGTTCCCAAAAGTCAAATATGTTGTAGCTCATTATTACCTGAGCTAATTCTAAAGTTAACTCACCGCTCCAAGACATCTCAGATATCTTTTGAATATTTTGCCACATCTTTTTTCCATTAGCGTTTCCTCTAATATACGCTAAACGATCAGGATGCGAATCAAATGAAACATTCAAAAGAACTTTATCAAATTTTGTAAGTAGCTTATAAAATTCATCTTGAGCATTCGTACCGTTTGTAACAACTTTAATCGATACTGAGGTGTTTCCAACTTCAATAAGCTTTCTTAATAATTGTTTTACTTCGGGTTGTACTGTAGGTTCACCTCCAAGTATCCTTACGTATTTAATAAACTCAGCTTCTTCTAAAAGTGGATCAATGTTTTTTGTTCTTCCTAAGCTAAGTTGAAACTCTTTGTCGTACTTTTCCCAATGAGGATAAAGTTCTGGAAGTTTTTCTGCTTCTTTTACAAGTTGCGAACTTGATTCTGGCGTGCACATTCTGCAAGCTAGATTACAAACATTGTTGAATCTTAAATCGTAAGAGAATGGCACACCAAATACATTTCCTTGGCGTATGTCTAACGATGGACTACCACTTTCTTTCCAGAAACTGTTTATCTGATGTCTAAATGAAAAATTACCTAAAGCTTCTTGATCCTTACAGTATCTACATTCATCTAACCAGCCATCGCCGTTCAACATGAAGTCTCTAACTTTTTGGTAATCCTCACCTTCCCAGTCTTCTAAATCAAGTAGCTTTTCTTGATTCTCGTTACTTACACCAGGCTTTGGCCAGCGATCAGACCAACAGCAAAGAAACTTTTTTCCTTGTGTTGATATAAACTGATGCATAAAAGGCGCAGCACAAAAATTATTTGCCATACCACTCCAACCAATCCAAATCTGGAAACACATCGTTGAAATCTAAGAATCTTTGTTGAGCTACCTTGTAACACCATTCGGCAGTTTCTGGCAATCTTTCAGTCCAGTCTTCTGCTTCCATAAATGTTAACAAACCTTCTAAACGTTTGATACCATATTCAGATTCACGCCATGTTTTATAGTCGGGTGCACCAGTACAACGATGCCAATTTTCTTGAAGGTATGGATAAAGTTCCTCTTCATATTTTTGTCTCACCTCAGCTTTAAACCAATCTGGTAAAACTTTGACGTTCAATTGTGGTGGCCAATACGCAAGGTGACAATTAAAGATACCAGCACCATTAGGCCATTTGTTGAGTATCTTAAAATTAGATTCAATCTTCCATTTAATAAACTCAGGTACATAGAATATATTCAACGCCATTATCGTTGTGGCCGTCGTAAGAGTTAAGTTACCATGCGGATAGTTATCCATCTTTTGAATTGAATTAGTGATCGTTTGCCAATCAGATGGATAACGAATAAAATGATTGCGTATTGATATATCATCTACACTAAAATGAAATATTACGTTACGAAACTCTTTCCATAGATCGAATAAATTATCTTGCCATTCTATACCGTTTGAATTATATCGTAACTCGATGTCTTTAGCTAATCCATCTTCAATACATTTTTCAAGCAACATATAGTGCTCATCCATAATCAATGGTTCGCCACCAGCAAAATACAATTGTCTTAAGTGTGGAAGCGTCTCGTATAATTCATCCCAGAACGATGGATTCTTTTTATGCCAGTTGTAAGATCCACCCGACCAAGCTAACTTACCTGATTCTTTTTCCCATGCCATTGATTTTTTAAGATTCTCATTCTCAAGTGTTGGGTGTATTTGCTTATGTTCTTTTACCCAACCACTAGAATCATGAGGAGAACACATAACGCATGCAAGCTGACACTTACTCCCAAGGCGTAAGTCGATATAACGTATTCTTGGAGCCACTGATCCGTCTTCTTGTGTGCCTTCAATAATTGGTTCAATACCACCCTGATCTTTAATCCACTTACGAGTTTCCCAAATCCTTTTTGAGATGTGGCCTGCCTCTTCTTCCTTATAGCATTTAGTACAGCTTTTCGGTTTTTCTCCATCTAACATCATCCTCCTTACGCCACGCATATACGAATTATTCCACGATTCCATCAAGCCAGTTGTAGCTAGGTTAGATGGTTTCCCATCGTCATTTCTTAAAACACCAGATTCTGATCCTTGCTTTTGAGTTGAGTTTGCGTTTACCGCTACGCCTGAAGCATTAGCAGTACAACATACTCTCATATGACCATTAGGCCTGGTGGAAAGATGCATCCAAGGTAGAGCACAGAATGTTTCTGAGGGGAATTGATCGTCTATTTTCATGTTTACATTTCAATCAAATTGTGGTATAATAAATACTGTTACGGAGTTATTTATTATGGATTTTTTTACCCTTAAATGGGGCGACAAGTATGGGCCTGAGTACGTCAATCGACTGTATGGTAGTCTTAAAAAACATTATAAGAAACCTTTTACGTTCACGTGCTATACTGATAATATATCACATCTCGATGAGAATGTAAAGGTAAAAAACATAAAAGATCTAAAAAAGTTTGATACGGATCGAGTGTTTACGTATGAGAAGCTAGTGCTCATGGAAAAACACGAGAAAGGTATTTGGCTTGATCTAGATATACTTATACACGAAGACATAACTGAATTATGCGAAGATGATTCAGATTTCAAAATGATATGGAATTACTGGAACAACTACTGGGAAAGATCTGGTAGATGGTATGGCAAAGGTGTGTCTTGTCACGTGAATAGTTCTTTTGTTAAGTTCCATAATCCAGAATGGCTAATAAAATTTACGAATGACAACTGGGAAAAGATCGAGTGGACATATAAATCGCTTGATAAATATCTGTTCTATCAACACCACCGTAACAATCGTTTGAAATACTGGGACAAAGGTATCGTCACAAACTATAATCGTGAAGGATTTAAACTCGGGGGAAACATTTCAATATTCAATACGTCACACATATACAACAACAAGGGAATTGTTGAAGAGTCATATGAGTTACACGAAGCCGATAAGGAGACAGTAGATCTGTGGAAAAGCTACGACAGATAAAACAAATTTGCTTTAATTACGATAAGGTAATCTTTCTTGCAGCGAATGATATAAGTGAAGAACTTCATATCTTAAACGCATGCGAGGTAGAAGCCACCGCCGTTGATTACGACCCCAAGTTCAAAGATGCGCCTAACTATATCAATAAAGATTTCGTGTTTGACGATGTAGAACTTGACGCAGATCTTATCGTACACATGAACTGTGAAAAAACTTATCCTGTTAAACTGAAGGGTGATGTCATACTACGCGGAGATAACGAAGCACACAATGGTGATTGCTCTATTATCACGTCATGCGAACAGCTAATCAAGATGTACAACATTGAAGAAGTGTACAGCACTCGTGAGACTGATACTCATTATTTCGTTTACGGAAGAGCGGCATGAAGTTACTTGACTACGCTGTAATCTACTTTTTTACATACATGATTTCTTCGCATCTCATGCTGATAATGTTGCAGAACTATTTTATTGGTGCTGCCGGTGTATGGTTATTCTGGAGTCTATTTAATATGTACTGCCAATGGCGAGCAACGAATGCAAATTGAATACGCTGAAATGATGAAGTGGATAAGACACAACCATCCTGATCAAATTGATCGATGGATGGATTCACTACACCCAAATCAGATTAAGTGTAAAGAATGGTTAGTTAAGAGTCTTGATAAAGTTAAAATACCTCAGGGTAATGACGACAAGTTTCGCATAGAAATTATTGGTGGTTGGTATGGTTATCCTTTGATTGATCTGCTATATAAAAACTTTGGTACCTATATTAGAGAAATTGACATCTTTGAGATAGATGAGTTTGCTTGTAAAGTTATCAATAAGTATAAACAATTGTTCGAACATTGGAAAGTAAGAGTATTCCATCAAGACTATTTTACATACCAAGAAAAAAGACGTACACACCTGATTATCAACACATCCTGCGAACATATGTGGGACATGTCGACAAACAAAGAGTGTTATGAATCACCTGAAAGAACGTTATTAGCACTACAATCAAATAATTTTTTCACTCTACCAGAACACATCAACTGTGTTAACACTGGCCAAGAATTAGCTAAACAAGCTGATGTCAAAGAGCTTTATGGCGATAAGTTAAAATTCGAAGAATATACAAGGTTCATGATATTAGGCAAATGGAAATAATTAACTCAAATCCGGATTGTTGTATTGTTTCATTGTTTGTTCACAATGTTTGTAATTTTAATTGCAGCTATTGTAGTGACGAACATCGCGATGGATCTTACCGTTGGCCCACTAACTGGGACGGTTACCTCGACCTGATTGACGAGATAAAAGAGAGAAAGAAATACGTATACGTTCAGATTCTTGGTGGTGAACCTACCTTATGGCCAAAGTTTCATGACTTTGTAAAATATATTAGTGATGATAGAACTTATATTGAATACGCAACAAACGGTAGTAGAACTAAAAGATATTGGGAAAGTTTACCTAAACATACAGCCACCGCTTTATTTAGTTGGCACTACCAAGAGATAGATGATGAACACTACCTTGATGTACTAGAGATTATGCAAGACAAAGCTTCTTGTGTAGCCACGTTTCTTATGACACCTGATAATTTTGAAAGAGGACAAAAGGTTTATAACGAAATAGTAAAAAGAGACTTAAAGGTCGAGGCCATTCCAAAATTTACTCGGGTTGTAATTGATGGCCCTGACTGGTTTGAATATACAGAAGAACAAAAGTCGTGGATTCAAACTAACTATTACAATAAGCTGGAATCTGGCCCAAACTTTACTTTACCACTCGAATGTAATCAGGGCAAGTTATCTGAGTTAATAGCTTCAGAGAATTATTGGTTTCAGGACTGGACCTGTACAGCAGGTATTGATAGAATCTTTGTTGAGCTAGATGGTACGGTCTATCGATGCACAAAAAGAGTTGGTGGTGGCCTAGGAAATATCAATACATATTTCGAACTACCAATAAATAATGTTATATGTGATACACCAAAGCCGTGTACGTGTAGGTTAGAGACAGTACTTTCAAAATGGAAATAGTTTTATTAAACACACCACCCGGTTACGGTCAACAGATCTGGGTGGATAACATCAAACATATGCTAGACAAAGCAGGTAGGCAGTATGATCTTATTCATGTCATGGACGACGTGGTTCACGGCTCTGTTTATGATAAGCTTGTTTTGTTTGATCGTTTTCGAAAGGGACAATACCTCTTTTTCGATCTCGATATTGTTATCACTGGCCCTATCGTCGATCTTTATACTACTAAATTTACTCTTCTAAATGCATGGTGGAGAGAACCATTTCACACGCCTTTAAATAGTTCTATCATGTCATGGTGCGGAGATCATTCGCACATATACGAAAAGTTTAACAAAGATCCAGATTATTACATGATTAAATATAACAAAGGTATTGATGAATTTATTTACAAAGAAGTCGAATACGAAACCTACGGAAAAGTATGTGATTCATATGCGTGGGGTGGAGGTAATCTACCAATCACACTATATAATCACGCTAAGGATAAATTATGGGAACACGAGTCTACGCTGTCAGGACCGGTGATAAGTACGGACCAGAGTACGAGCGATACATTGATTCAAAAATACCAAACGTAACTTGGATTCGTAAAGAGACTATAGGTAAGCATCAATGGAATAAACTAGTTCCGATGTCATTAGATATAGATGAACCAGTGTGTGTGATTGATATTGACGTAGCGTTTATTAACGACTACATGGACATGATTAACCATCCCATCGAACGTGGTGAGTTTATAGCTGCACAATCATGGTGGCCTGAAAGCGAAGAATCGCCAGACTACAAACTTCAAGGTGGGTTTCAGAAGTATTACCCTAAAGACTGTAGATACATCTATGATAAATTTGTGTCTAATTCAGAATACTGGATGGAATATTATATCAAAAACGGGACCACTCATGGCCCCGTTAATGGTGAACAATATTTTGTAGAAGACTCAGTGAATGAAAAACTAAAACTTAAATTTCTACCAGCCACATGGATAACGACATGGAATCAGTTTCGTGAAAACGATCATGACTGGGTCGCACAGGCTAACGCAACTTATCCTGGTGATTGGTTATACCTTGGTGGTGAGTTTAACCCTGAGATAAGATTTATTCACTATCAGAAGTCTGATAGACCTCATTCAGCAATGAGAGAAGTTCAAGCGTAGAAGTTGCTTTACGCATTGAGGCTTTCCATGCGCGATCCTTAGAACTTTTTACTTCTTGAAGTTCAAAGATTTCTAACTTTAATTTAAAGAAATCTTCTGCGTTATCGCTGATACCTACAATATTTTCAAGGTTAATTGGTTTCGCTTCTTGAATCGTTGGTTCAATACCGGAATCAATATACGCAAGAATTTCGTCGCCACGCTCAAGAAACGTATTGTACATACGCCACTTCCACTCTTCAGATTTATTAAAATCGTGATAATTCTTTTCAAGCTGATACTGCGGAAATTCTTCTAAAATTTCTCTAACTTCTTTTGACGGATCATCTGGATTATACGAGTACATTTCAATATAAAATTTGCCGTCTTCTTCATAATTTTTGAAGCATGCACGAATCATACTAAACGATACATCTGCAAAACGTGCTTCAACTAATCTTCCATTTCTAGTCTTCATTTTCAAGTATTCCTTATGCAATCAAATTAAGAGTAAATGTACTCACGGTACTAGCTGTACCCGAAGGTGTACTGATCGATCGATACTGATTGCTTACAAAGGTTCTTGTATTCGAAGTTCCAGTTTGTTTAGTATCAGTAAATGATCCACGGTTGATGGCGCCGAATCCACCAGCTGAATCACCTGAACCAGCCGATGTTGAAACAACGTAGTGTAGTCCCTCAGACATTCTACGAGTAAGCGCTGGTAGAAGAACATTTTGAATTAGTCTACCATTTGAATCCAAAGATCTTTGAATAATATTTCCAGTTGCTGTACCACTTCCGTCTGAGTCAAGTCCAAGAGGTGTTGACTGATCTTGAGATGCATCACCCGTGTGTGTAACATCAGTATCTAGTGCGGCCTTCAGCCATAATTTATATGTTGTTGTACCCTGATTGAACGTAGTATCTGCAAAGAAAGTACCCTTGTCGATGTAGACTCCCGCACCACCGTCACTTGGCTCGGAAGTTGCGATTCGATACGTACCAACCTCATTACCTGTTCTCATGTTAAGAATAGCTTTGTCTAGAATGTAATCTTGTAGACCTGCTTCTGTGATTGGCTCAAACTCATCGTTTGCTGAATCAAAAAACAGCATTCCATTTACATTTAAGTTTGCTGCGGAAATTGCATCTGGTGTTGTTTGGTCTTGCTTGTAGTTATATGTCGCATCTGTTTCTGAACCAATACCTGGAAAGCCTGGAAACGATTCAATGATACCGTTGTTTACGCCTCGGGTTGTTATGTTGGTATTTTGAGTTGCACTCGTATCAGTGGCTGACCCGATCGCTGTACCTGATCCACCAACGTTAATGTGTCCATCACCACTGCCATTTAGCTGCTGGGCGTACGCTCTTTGTAATCTGTAGATTAGTAACTCTAGATCACTATCGTCCATATCGACGATCGCGCCGTTAGCAGAATCGAAAAATACTGGTCTTACTGCCATAATTTATACTCCGGGTCCAAATATAGTTGTCAGGGTTGAGCCTGCCGTGTTCTTTACTGATAGCGAGGTTGAACTCGCAAAGTGTGTAGACTTAATCTGCGCTGATTGAATCTTCGCAAACGTGATAGACGAATCTGCCAAAGCCGCGTTACCCACTGCCTGGTTATTTATATTCTCAGTTCTAACCGCCACGAGTCCAAGCTTACTTGTTGTAACGCTACGGGCTGCTAGTTTCGCCTCGGTAACGCTAGAATCAACCAAGCTAAATTTAGCGTGAGTACCAGCATTGCCAAAATTACTATCGATACTTATAGTAGCGGAACTAGCAAAATAGTTTTTAATTACCGCCGAATCAGTTAACTCAATAAATCTATCATCAAGGTTATTTATCGCAGCCACTAAGCTAGTAGCGTTGTCCTTAAAAGTTAGGTTAGCCCTGCTACCAATGTCAGAGTCAATAGCGTTTATGGCAGCAACAAGCGTAGCCGCCGAATCACTTAGTGCGGTAAGGTTACCAACATCAGCCGCTATTTCATTCGTCTTGTTAACCCAAGTTGAAATAGGATCCGATAAACTAACTACTACTTGTGACATTTTTATCCTCTAAAATCTGCTGCATCATCTTTTTCATTGTAGCAACGTCATTACGAAGTTCTTCAAGTTCAGCCTGTTGTTCTTTCCAAATTTTCTTTCTACTTCTTGCTTGTGAGATCGCTTGAGAATCTATATTAATGATAGCACCACTTGGAGCTCTCACCAAGTTAGGATGTCCATCTACTGGTGGATATTTATTAGCTTTCATTATGTCACCAGCGCTATAACTCTAAGATCTCTAATAGTTGGTACCTGAGCACTATTAGTAGATGTCATCACGATTTTAACTTGGAACTGTGTAAATTCAGATAAGTTACCTACCTGACCGCCAGGTAAGAACTCGTATTCGCGGAAAACATTAGGCTGTTCGTCAGCCGGGTTATTTGTATTTTCAGCAATCTCTACGAATGGTAGATCATCAAGATTATCATCAGCCGTACCTGTCTTAAAGAAGACTCTAAATCCAGCGGCCGCTGGCCGGTTAGCTGTCATTAATATCTTTAGACCAACCGCTGCTTCTTCAAGAACAACTGGTATCGTAACGTGCTTAGCTGCGTGTGTTCCATCAGACTTATCTGTTTCGTCAACTATTGAGATTGGAATATTAAAGCCATCAGTAACTGATGCATCCTGTTTATCAATAATATTTTCATATCCAAGCACTGTTGTTCTTTGTAGATCAATAACTGGTGAAACTTTAGTATCATCAGTTGCTAGATCAATCTTTAGATCGAATGAAGCACCACTTACACTATGCACACCTACGTTTGAATCGTTTAAGATAACTGCGGGGTTGGCCAATAAGTTAGTGTCGTTTAGTACTATGTTAGAGTACGACGCGTCTTTACTGTACGATGGTGAAACGTTTCTGGCAGCATCACCAGTTCCAGCAAAGGATCCACCACTTACCAACTTAACTGATGCCGCGGCGGTGGTGCCCTGTGAAGGTAACAAAGTTTGTACGTATGGATGAAAATCTTCGTACATGATGTTTCTCGTAACAACCATGTTTTCTCCACCAACAAACAAAGAGTTGGCTGCGTTTGAATCAGCGTTAAACGTGAATCCAGTATGATCAACTTTCGTGACTGTTCTTGATCCAAGTATCTTAGCCGCATCTGAGCTATCAGCAAAAGCACTCGTTACATCTGCATCCACCACACCACTCACAAAGACTTTATCATTCTTAGAAAGTCCGTGACCTTCCATAAACACTCTACACTCTTTGCTAGCCGCTGTTGTTAGCATCGAGTTAAGTGGTAATTTTTCTCGTATGTCTGTAGCGTTTGCAAACAATGCGGTGCCAGATGTTTTAAAGTCTGCGCGATAAATCTGGAACATCATATCGCGATCTTGATCTGGTGTCCATGTAGAACTATTTTGTGATAAGAACAACGAGCCTAGTGTAGGTTGTTTTGCTACTCTTGCTTCGGTAGATCCTATTACAAAATCATACGTCCTTGCGACATGAACTAAGTAGTCTACTGACTCGGCTAGTAGTACAATCGCGTAATTTCTACCAGGTGTTAGAAAGATTGGCTCTTCAAACTCGAAGTCGGTACCATTTGATCTAATCGTAGCGATATCTGTACTGGTTGTTACTGTAACTTCAGAAGGTGCTAAGAACTTAAACGCACCGGGCAGATGGAACTGATCAGGAACACCAGCAATCATTGGTCGAATCTGGCATTGAACCGGAATGGCTGCGTCTTTTGATCTAAAATAAACTCTTACTTTTGTAACAAATATACCGTTAGGATTTTCTAGATGATCTACAAGAAATGATTGAGCAAGAGGGTCTTTCTCTCCAGCGTTATCATTTTGTACTGGTGGAGATACAGCCACTGTTCTGGTTACAACACGGGTTGATCTAATTGTTTCTTGGATTGTTTGAATAATACCACTTGCTGTATAACCTGTCCTAGCGGTACTAATGGCATTTTCGTCATTGCCGCCAGAGATGTCCATCAACTTAAATTCTTGCTGGCCTGTTCTAAATTTTTGTGCGCTATTGTTTGGAACAACGAACGAACCGATCAATTGACCAGCAGAATCTGAAACAAGATTAGCAGCACCATCAGGATGCGCAGTTAAGCCAGTTAAAACGTTTGATTGATCGTCGCTACGATTACCGTACAATGTAAATGTAGATTCAGGTCTTGTAAAGTTATCAATATTTTTCTTACCAAAGTAAGGGAAGTATCTTGTTCTTGGCCGTAAACCTTGAGCTCTAAAGAATACTTTCTTTGAGCGCATGAATGGTATCAACTGAACGTCGACAACATTACTACCAATAACCTGTCTTCTAAAAGTAATTTTAGTTGATGTACCAGCCATTATGCAGCCTCCACTTTTCTTACCGCATGCGGCACATTTTCTTTATTCATCATTTCAAGAAGTTGTGGTTCAATATCTCTATTATCAACTTCGTCGTAGTCTCCGAATATAGTTCCGTCAGCAGCAACTACTCTATGTTCTTCGTTTATAAGAGTGTATATACGTTTTTCTGGAGTTGAGCGTACTGCTTTCACAGATTCAGAAACTCGTTTCCATTCGCCATTTTCATATACAGTATGAGATCCTGTCAGCTTTGTAGATCCATACATGTACCAATCTTCTTTAGAACCATCTCCTATAATCAGTGTCCGTACTCTACCACCTTCCATGAGAATGTCACCTATGTCAATATTCTCAATGGCTTTTAGTACTCCATTAGCTAATAACAACAGCGTACCGATAGCGAAACAGCTACCGCCGCCGCCACCGCCGCCACCGCCGCCACGGTCATCGCCGCCACCCATGCCGGTGGAACCTTGAGGGCCTTTCTTGTTTGTAAGTTTTCCACCATTCAATATTGTAACATTTACTGTCTTACGTATTGTACCGCCGTCTACCACTAGTGCTGGAATACTTCTACGTTCAATCCACGTATCAGATGCTGGTGACAATTCAACTGTACCCTTACCAGTTAAGACTGCGAATGGGTTAATATTTTCAGTTTCTGTTGCAAGATTCTGATCAATAAAGATATGATCGGAATCAATTTCTAGAGTAACTAACTCGCCACTTTGAGGGCGTCCTGAATAACCTGTAGAGGCTCTTGGCGCTCCACGTGAAGTGCTAGAGTTAGCAGAATCATAATTCAGTTTGATTTCGTTACCGATTGCTAATGGTCTTAGTACACCATCAAGTGGTTCAACAGCTGCTCTATATTCTAATCTATCTTCAGCTGAGAATGTATAGTCTTGGAAATTATCAACTAAGAATCCAGCCTTTGTTCTAGCAAGTCCAGCAGAATCAAGCACAGTTAAAGATTGAGTTGCATTTTCGAGAGTATTTAATAGAACCAGTTCTTTCAAATCTGCGATGTCATCTTCAAGATCAGCGATATCTGCCATCGTAAATCTTTTTGCTTCTAAAATCTGAGATGATAAATCTGATTCATTCAACGTAAATGGATTTAAGAAGAAATTGTAGATCGGTAATGCGCCATCAGGTATTGGTGGAAGCTGCGGTTCAAAATCAGACACACCTTGAATGTAGTGAAGTCCACCTTTAGGATTACTTGCCTTTGTAGGATCATCAGAAGTTCTAACTACCAGTCTATCACTGCGCGGTAGATTGAAAGTTGGATTTACATCAAAAGAAACACCTGGAACTGGAAGTTGTGGTATTACACTAGCAGTGGTACCAGATGAATCAAACGTGAATGACATCACACCAGCTGAGTCTGATAAGATAGCAGCGTATGGCCGGAAGTCTAAAACATCTCTTAGACTTACAGTTGTACCATCATTAAGTCTATGGCTTGGTATTCCACTGTATCCAACACTATCACCAGTTGGGTAAGACGTAACGTCAAAGTGTGTACCTGTTTGTGGGCTAGTACCAGCGGTAAAGTGTTTGAATCTAACAAACAGGTTACCTGTTGGAAGTGTCTGGCCAGATTTCAAAACTAATCGGCCAATTCCGTAGAAGTTATCTCTTTGCCCGTTATCAAAGTTAAAGAATGAAGT
>Ga0181380_1000602_pt1 | contig 16023 bp, 32 predicted proteins | sample 3SPOviralmetaG_FD_130116 | JGI IMG/M metagenome (GOLD analysis project Ga0181380, IMG submission 130116) | Marine viral communities from the oligotrophic San Pedro Time Series (SPOT) site, San Pedro Channel, CA, USA - 3 SPOT_SRF_2009-08-19 | ecosystem: Environmental > Aquatic > Marine > Strait... | reverse complement strand
GTCCTGCTGCCATGGCGTAAGTGTGATATATGGAAACAATGGGAGTTTATTACCATACCAGAGGATTATAATGTAATACAAATGAGTAATCCTATAACACGACAAGATATACTCACCAAGTTATTTCTTCAGCACCAGCATATTTACATCCCATGGCCAGGCACTGACATATATTATGCAGAGTTTTTACATAAAGACGTGATAATATACGATAAGTTAGAACAATATAGAACTAAGACAAGGGATGAGATGGATCGGGAAATGGAGGTGGTATTGAATCATCTCAAATGGGGATATGATTATCTTACCAAGAAGCAAAAAGATTTCTTTGAATGGACTACCTGCTGGGCTGACATTGACTCAGGCGACAGATCACACATGGTCACAACATTTCTAGGTCTTGATGTAATAAAGAGTCCTATGGTACTGTTCAATGACTTACAAGAGCATGGTTTGTTAGAACCGGATCGAGTTTTTCACCAGCAGGAAACTTGGGAACAAGCGTACGAGTGGATATTATCACATAAACCATCAGGTTATAGTACAACAAGTAAAGGTAATGCTATGTTTGAGTTACTCTAATCTAAAAAATTATCACCTGCACCACGGTCATCAATATATTTGTTCGCTCTAGGTTTACCAAAGAACAACTTATGGTATTTTACACCCCACTTCTTAAGTTGTGCTTCTGTTCTTGACCTGCAATGATAATCTGCTTCTGCTTGCTGAGCTATAATGTCCTGCGGATATCTTGAGGTACTATGAATGAATCCTCTTGCTGTCATAAGATATATTGTATAACCTTTATCATACCATTCATTGACTTTTGATATTCTATCCATACGAGGAACAGCAGTCCATGGACTACCATCATGCTGCTCAGTCAGTGTACCATCAATATCAATACAGTAAATGTCATCTCTATTCTCAGTTATATCATCATAACGTTGTTCAATAAGAGTATGAGGTAACTTCGGCAGGTCTACACCTGCTGCAGCCATAATCATGTATATTGTTGATAAGGCATTTATTTCAAACTCATGGTAATATAACGAGTTTATTACTACTGTATCTAATGTGGGATGTGGTTCTGGTGCCAGCAGCAGGACAGGAACTCCGATCCGTTCTAATGCTAATACCATGGGACTGTTGACACGACAACTAATACCTATAATAAGATCAGCATTAGTACTAGCATAATCTAACCAATTCTTCTTCCAATCTCCATCCCCGCCAAGTGCAGTTTGATTCACACTATCAGGAGCAAAACAAAATTTGTGGGTGTGACGATAGATGTCACTTGCCATATGTTGAGCAATCGCAAGATTACCGCCATTACCTATCAAGGCAATACGATTTGATTTTTTTAGATACTCTGCTCCTAGTTGGATTCCTTTTGCATTTGTAGCAACCATTCTACCTCTTGTATGTGCCATGTACGATCAACTGCCCTTATCTTACCACATTTTAGGTCAAAAGGCACTACATCATATTTACCACAGAAACCTATGGTATCCAATCCTTTCCAATACTTCACAAATGTCATGTCGAGATCAGGAAATGATCTAATTGCATCTATACTATAAAGATACAATCCTAATTGAGTGACTACGTTGTCACATATCACATCACATTTTCTCTGCATGTGTGTGACTCTATTATTATTTACTATCATTTTTACAACATCTTCATCATCTATCTCTCCATCTTCCAACATTCGTGATGACTGTAGCACATCAATATTATTAGTGATACCATATTCTATCATTTCGTCTAACCATACAGGTTTCGTCAATGGTTCGTCTCCTTGAATATTGAAAACATAATCAGCGTGTAAATTTTGTGCTACCTCTGCAACTCTATGCGTACATGTATAATGTTTACCAGTAATCACACCTGTATATCCTGATTTATCTACAAGATCACAGATAACTTCGTCTTCAGTTGCAATTAGAATTTCGTCTATAAATTTTGATTGCTTTACTATGTCTGCTACCATCAATACCATTTCTCTACCATTGATCTTGGCAAGTGGTTTGCCAGGAAATCTACCAGAGGACATTCGTGCAGGGATAACTGCTGTGATTCGTTTTTGATTGAAACTCATGGTTTTATTTTAGCATCAAGACGGACATCTTTCAACTGTCTCACAGATATATATTCTTCGGCAATACGTCTCATTTGTGACCATTTATCATAAACTTTTTCATTCGTCAAATCCCAGTCAGGGTGTGTGTGTTCTTGTGGCAATGCTACCTCACAACCAAAGATATCATAGTCAGGTTTGTCGAGATTGAAATAATCATATGGTATTTTGAGTTCTCTCAATCTGTACTCTAAATTTCTACCTTCATTTATTATGTCATCAAGATGTAACCACACCAAGTCTCTATGTTTTACATAAGCATCAAACAAATCTTTGAATATTCTCGGTCTACCTGTCATCTTGAATGCTCTCTTTCCCGCTAATTTTTTATCAAATGCTGCTAATTTACTAATCATACTATCAAGAACATCTTCTTTATAAGGTACGAAATTATTACTTTCACCTACCCATTTTAGTGCATCACCATGAGGAGCAACTCTCTTACCATTGACGCACTCACGTTGAGTTGGAATACCAAGAAATGGAAGAGGTGTCATTCCCATTTTTACATCATCAAAATCGTTTATAATATGAACCCAATCATTATCGTCAAACATTCTTTTATTGAATGAGGGTAGGAATTTGAAATGCTTATCGTCTTTATGTTGTGCGTATGGCATTACATCTACTGGTTTTATCAAATCTCTTTGTTTAGGTGGTCTATCATCAATATAATTGTAGCACTCTCCATATTCATAAACAGTTCTGTTCATTGGTTTCGTGCTTTTTTGTTTCTTTCTCGTTTGTATATTTCCCTCTTCATCTTTATAATATAATGTTTCATACTCTATATCTCCCTCATATCGTAAAACATTACATGAGTGACCAGACTCATTGAAATGTATTGATGACATACATGATGCTCTATGTATCATATTCATGTGGAACTTGCCAGAGTTGAATGCACCCCAATAGATATTTCTCATTTGTAGATATATTCCTTCAACTTATTTGCAATGACTTGATGACCTTTTGTTGTAGGGTGTTCGCCATAAGTCCACATATCAGGATTATCGATTTCCCAGAAATCGTCTCCCATAAGCATATCTTTGTTCTTACATAGTTTACGATATTGTGAGTAAGTATTATTTGCTCGTCCAATTTTCCAGAACAAATAAGGTATCTTTCGTGATTCAAGATAGTTTTCCATAGCGTAAACATTTTTCCACAAGTTTCTAATACCTAATTCATTTGTATATATTTTATCGTAATAAAATTTCGTGATCTTGTCAAGTGCTTTGCCGGGTCTTATACTTATCCACTTTCCTGATCTCCACATACTAAATCGTGTATTCATCGTAAACTGTATAACAACAAAATCACATTCGTTATTCTCTAACCAGTTTATTGCTCTATCTACTATCAGGTCATTACATTGACCCCCTCGTCCTATATTTGTAACATCATCAGATAGAAATGAAGAGTATCTATCGTCTATATTTTCTAGGTCAGCACCATAAGTAAAACTGCACCCATTACAAAAGATTTTCATAGTGTGTAAATACTAATACTATCTATACTTCGTGTGAATATTCTATCACAAAAGAATACTAAAACACTATGGCACATGGCATTTACCATTCCCGATATTGATGAGGGTATTCGTTGGTATTGTGATGTGTTGGGTTGTTTATTTTGCCAACGCTTCACTATATCAACAGAGGATAGTGGTAGGTCTAGCGGTTTCATAATGTCAATGGCAGGGCATCACATATCTGTCTTAGAGGGTGCAACATCAGTTCCACAACCTAACTCAAGATTACCAAGACACAACGGTCTAGTATTCTTAGATAGACAGGAATATTTTGATCTTATCAATCATTGTAAGGCACACTCAGAGATCAATGTAATTGATTCTAAGTACAATTTCCTCATACCTAAAAAGATTAGACCAGAAGAAGCACACTTGCATGGTCAGAATGTAAGATGTCACAGAACCACGATAAAAGACCCCTTTGACAATTGGATAGAGTTCAAGTATTATTCATATGAGAATGAGATACATTCACAAAATTTAGATCAAATAAAGAAATGAGTCAAACTAATTTCCGTCAATGGAATCAACAACCAACTGAAATGTTTGACAAGAAATGGCAAACAGGAATGTGTGTTGAGTTCGGTCAAGAGCATAAACCTGAATATGGAATAATACGTCTCAACATGGGTTGTAGTATGAGTATATTAGTAGCATGTGGTTCTGGTGGAGAAGAAAGACCTAAACGTGATGTGCATGTAATCATAACACCTGTTATAAGATTGGTAGAATGTGATGTTAGTAAACTACCAGACAGTATCAGGTATTGTAAACATGACCAACGTATTGTAGATAATGAAGAACTAGCAATATCACACACAATAGAAAAAAGAGAAGAGGTCATATCATACTAATGTGCCAATAATAATATTGTCACACATATGGTAGATTACCATTTGTATTTGCTATACTAATAGCATAACGAATCAAATACAAATGACTGTCAACATCGAAATCAAAGGCAATCTTGCTAAACTACTCGCAACAGAGAATTTGTTGATCGAGCATAAGAAGGTAGATACAGCATCATTTGATGTTGAGCGTAGAGTTCTTACACTACCACAATGGAAAATCGATAGTGACTATGTATATGACATGCTCGTAGCACACGAGGTTGGTCATGCACTTCATACACCTAACCGTAACTTTACTATAGAGGAAAAATATAAAGGTTTACCATTTGATTATGTCAATGTGGTAGAGGATGCAAGAATAGAGAAACTAATGAAACAGAGATTTGCAGGTCTCAATAAAGATTTCTACAAAGGATACGAGGAATTACATGCTATTGACTTCTTTCAAATAGAAAATCAAGAAATCAATGATTTGAAACTTATTGACAGAGTCAATCTATATTTCAAAGTTGGTGCATATCTTTGTATTGATTTTACTGACGAGGAGAATCAACTTATTACAGAGATCTCTCAAGCAGAAACATTCGATGAGGTTCTTGATCTATCTCTCAAAATGTACAAGATGGGTAAAGAACAAAAAGAAACTATCGAACAATTATTATCATCAAAGTTGGGTCAAGAGGGTATGAATGGAATACCAATGAATATGGACTCTGATTCTAATAATGACTCTGATGAGACTCAAGATGATGAAAATGGTCAGGTACAAACACCCTCTAACGATGCTGAAAATGGCGAGGAATCAACTGTATCAAACAAGTCTCAAGGAGAGACACCAGTAGAGGACGAGGACTTAGATGAGGAAACACATGGTCTTCAAAAGAAAGCAGGGAATCATAACGACTTAGACGTATCATCTACCCAGAAATCATTTGATGGTAATGTTCAATCACTCAACAACCAAGATGCAAGAGAAACTAATTATGTCACTATACCAGAATTGAATCTTGATACAGTAGAGGTCACATTTGATGTTATCAAAAATGCACTTCACAAACATTTCATTGATAAAGATGAAGAGCAAGATACAAATAGTGAGAAATACTTCACAGAGCAAGTTGACATACAACTCACAAGATATAATGAGCATAAGAACAAGTCACGCAAAGATGTCAACAACCTAGTCAAAGAGTTTGAAATGAAGAAATCAGCAGACTCATATTCTAGACAGGCAACAGCAAGAACAGGTATGCTTGACATGAACAAGTTACACACATACAAGTATAACGAGGACATATTCAAGAAAGTAACAACAATTCCAGAGGGCAAGAATCATGGTCTTATGTTCTTACTTGACTGGTCTGGTTCTATGCACTATCAGTTGAATGATACAGTAAAACAACTATTCAATCTAGTATGGTTCTGTCGTAAGGTCAGCATACCATTTGAAGTATATGCCTTTACAAATGATTCACACAGACTGAACCCACATACTAGGATAGATGAGCGTGGTTATGAAACTTATGAAACACATCAAATAGAGAAAATGGGAGACTTATTTGTAGAGGGTTCATTCCGTATGGTAAACATACTATCATCTACTCAAAGAGGTAGAGACTTAGATGATATGATGAAGTTGCTATGGTTACAGACTCATGCTATCTCAGGTCATTATTACAGACCACTATCAAACTTCAATCTAAGTGGTACACCATTGAATGAAGCAATTATAGCAAGTGGTCAGATTATCAAACGACTCATCAAGAGAGAATCACTACAAAAATGTCATTGCGTAATTCTAACTGATGGCGAGGGGTTTCACTCTAATCACTTGACATATGGTTCTAACTGGGATGGAGAGAAAAGAGTAGTTGATACGTCCAGAACAGTTGCAAGATCAGTATGTCCACAAGAGACCATAATAAGGCAAGGCACTAAGACTTTCACAGGTGGTCAGAATGAGTCAGAGTTTACATGTGCCTTAGTCAAAGCAATCAAAGCAGATTTACCTAACGTATCATTCTTAGGTATTAGAATCTTAGAAAGAGATTACTTTAGTTTCTACATGAGATATGCAAGAAAAGCATTTGATACTTTCGAGGAAATGAAGAAACAAAACAAAAAGAATGGACTAATTGATTTTACTACAGATACTTTCGATCATTGGTTCTGTTTATCATCTAATAAGTTACAGGCAAGTGATGAGTTAGAGGTCAAAGAGGGTGCTGTAAAGCGTGACATATCAACCGCTTTCAAGAGAATGAACAGAGGTAAAAAGACCAACAGAGTTATGGTTAGACAGTTCATAGATCAAATTGCATAGTGTGACAGTTGAAATTAGTGGCACAACATATTGTTATGTCACTTTCCTTATAGTATAATAGAATCATAAACAAAGGAGATTTATGCCTACCACTTACGACAGTAACTTTCACATTGACAACATTGTGGAACAATATGGTAAGAAACTTGACTCTGATATGGTAAAGGCATATTGTGATGCTAACCCTATCGGTTATCAAACTATTACTAAATTCTTGAACAAGTACAAGACAAAACGTGGTCATTGGAATATTACCACGTCTCAAGCAAAGGCAAAACTTGAGCAAACATTCAATGAACCAACATTTGTACAAGAACCAGTCTCAGTACCTACAAATGTAGGACTAGGCAAAACTACTATTGATATAGAAAACCTAGTACCTCAGAAAGACCCAACTTTTGTTAGGTTCGGTCAGTTTCCTGATCTCAAGAAAGTGATCTCATCTAAACTATTCTATCCTGTATTCATTACAGGTATGTCTGGTAACGGTAAAACATTCGGTGTTGAGCAAGCATGTGCTGATACTGGTAGAGAACTAATCAGAGTCAATATCACAGTTGAGACTGATGAGGACGATTTGATCGGTGGTTTCAGACTTGTGAATGGTCAAACAGTATGGCATAACGGTGCTGTTATCGAAGCACTAGAGCGTGGTGCTATCTTATTACTTGATGAGATTGACTTAGCATCTAACAAGATCATGTGCCTACAGTCCATACTAGAGGGTAAGGGAGTATTTCTCAAAAAGATTGGAGAGTATGTTCAACCTAAAGATGGTTTCAATGTCATTGCTACTGCTAACACAAAGGGTAAGGGTAGTGATGATGGTAGGTTCATAGGAACTAACGTACTCAATGAAGCATTTCTTGAGAGATTCCCAATTACATTTGAGCAAGAGTATCCTACAGTTCAGACTGAAATCAAGATACTCAAGGCACTATCAGAGTCACTCAAGATTCCAATGATAGGAGAGCATGAGACATTCATCAAACATCTATGTGACTGGTCAGACATAGTTCGCAGAACATTCAAAGAGGGTGGAGTTGATGAGATTATCTCAACTAGACGTCTCACACACATTATCAGAGCGTACTCTATTTTTGGTAACAAAGAGAAATCAGTCAACATATGTCTCAATAGATTTGATGATGAAACTAAGGAGTCATTCTGGAGTCTATATACTAAACTAGATGATACTGTACAAACTGATACAGATAATACAAATGAATGATGAAGACATAGTGTTTATCCCTGATGAGTCACTTGACATACAGTTCACACCTGATGTCAAGTATACCTCAGAGGAAATCCAAGAGTTTATGGAATTGTTGGAAGATTGAATTGTTACCATTTCGTAACATTACTTGATTACTGAAACAGATCAAGTATAATGGACACATAGGCAGACATGTCGTAAGTCCTATAATCACAATACGCATAATACAAATCATTATGAAAATCACAGGGTCAAGTGCAATCGCTGAAGTAAACTTCAAAGATGATTCTAATGTAGGTATCATTTTCACTTCTCAAAACAAAGAGTACATGTTCAAGGCAACTGACATAGACTTAGTTACAAGAGAAGTTACAACAGCAAACTCTGACAAGAATCAATCTGTAGGTAGATTGATAAATGGTTACAAGAGATCTGGACAACTATCAGAAGTATAGTTCCAGTAGGTACAACTGAATAATACTATACACCTTATTACCCCTGACTTCAGTTAGGGGTTTCTCTTTTCATATGCCATTTATCATCATAGGTTCAACCCTATTCTTCACATACACATACTACCTACTCAGGAAGTATAACCCACATCAATAACTTTATAATGAACAACATACCATTCTACGAATTTCCAGACTTTCCAATTCTTTATATTGGTTTCTTTGGTATATTATTCACACTTGTGCTATTATACTTTGTAAACAGAGCATACTTTGAGAGTCCTCTAAACATGGATATATTCCAAGATCAGGACAAGAAGTAATGACCCATATTATAAAGGAAGCATGGATAGGGAACTACATCACATATGATGATGTTATTCACAATAGAGATATTGACCCCTATGCTGACTCATCATTCAAACCTATCAAAGACCTATCATCAAAGCGTAAGGGTAGATTCTTTGAAGTACTCACAGAGGAATATTGTGAGAATTTAGGATTGACAGTATCTAAACCACAGAACACCGATCATGATACTATTATCAATGGTAAGAAAGTTGAGATCAAGGGTTCTTTTAGATGGGTAGTTGATGGTCAACTCAAAAACTACCGTTGGCAACAGATTAGACCATCACAAGACTACGAGGTTATGATCTTCTTAGCACTAGACCCTGATAATATTAGATTCTATGGTGCTAATAAGAAAGAGGTTGCTGATTTTGTGACAATACAGGACGAAAATGGCAACTTTCCATATAATCAACATGGTGGGATGACAGTCAACTCAGGTTGTTTTAGAATTGACGGATATCCTAAAGACTTTCCATTTATGAGATCAATTACGGAGTTTTTATGAATAGAAACACCATTGAAAATACAGACTGTTTACAATTCCTGAGAACACTACCTGACAAATCAGTTGATCTCGTACTAACTGACCCCCCATACTTCATAGGTTTTGATGGTGGTAAGGGTTGGGATTCAACATGGAATAGTAATGAGGAGTATATCTTATGGTGTATGGAGTGGACTAGAGAATGTATTAGAGTTCTGAAAGATGAGAGAATGTTGGTAGTCTGGGGAACTCTCAAGACAGAAGCATTTCTACTTTATAAGATAGAACTCAATAAAACTCAAGGCATCACATCACAAAACGAGATAATCTGGTCTTATAATTGGGGTGGTAGATCTCCCAATAACTTTGCTCGTAAGCATGAGTACGCATGGTGCTATTCAAAAGGAGATCAGTTTCTATTCAATGCTGATGATGTCAGAGTTGAGAGAAAGGTCACTAAGAACATGAGAACAGGTCAGGACTATACTAAGGGAACTATACCCACATGTATATGGGAGAAGAACAACCACACCACATCTAAGGACTATTGTGGTTGGCATGCTACAACTAAGAACCTAGAAATCTTAGAGCGTATCATAAGAGCATACACCAACGAAAATGATGTTGTTCTTGACTGTTTCATGGGTAGTGGTTCAACTGCAATAGCATCTAAGTTATGCAATAGAGATTACATAGGGTGTGAAAGGGATAAAGAATATCATAATAAACTTATTGATAGAGTCAATAGTTATGATAGAATAAACACACTATCATCAATATTATGAAAGACATAGTACTTTATGGAGACTGTAGAGAAACCATAAAAAAGATTTCTTCACCCATTCAAATGTGTGTTACTTCTCCCCCTTACTATGGACTAAGGGATTATGGTGGAGAAGAGTCACAAATAGGACAAGAACAGAGTCCAGAAGAGTATATTGATCAGTTAGTAAAAGTATTCAGAGAAGTCAAAGATAAACTAAATGATGATGGCACTCTATGGGTAAACATAGGAGACTCTTACTATAACTATAGACCTAGTAAAGGTAAATCATATGTAAAACAAACTCTTAGTAAGACTAAGCAAGATTTACCAGACTATAGTAGCAAGAGAAATAATAAACTATCAAATCTCAAAGAGAAAGACTTGATAGGCATACCATTTATGCTTGCCTTTGCACTAAGGAATGATGGGTGGTATCTTAGACAGGATATTATATGGCATAAACCTAATCCAATGCCAGAGTCAGTAAAGGATAGATGTACTAAATCACATGAGTATATCTTTTTATTATCAAAGAACAAAAAGTATTACTACGACAATGAAGCAATCAAAGAACCCGCAAAAGACTGGGGAACAAGAGACCGCACTAAAGGTAAGTACCATAATACTGGTAGTGGGTTATCTCCTCATAGTGGTTTATCCAAGTCTTATGACAGGAAAAATAAGCGTGATGTTTGGTCAGTAACAAATAAACCATACAAACATGCTCACTTCGCTACATTCCCCCCTGACCTGATTGAACCCTGTATCCTAGCAGGAAGTAAAGAGGGAGACATAGTATTAGACCCATTCATGGGTAGTGGTACGACTGCTATGGTTGCTAAACAACATAACAGACATTATATCGGTTGTGAGTTACATGATAACTATAAAGACTTGATTGAACAACGTGTGCCAGTTGAAATATCGTCACAAGATATAGATAATCCCCTTACACAAATGCTATACTAGAACCATAGCAAAGATGCAAACACTCACAAGTGCTTTGGGATACCATCTTTGTTATTCTATTACATCATTATCATGGAAACTCAAGAACCAGAATACATCACTCTTACGAATGGTCATCACATTGTTGAGACCACAAGAGAAGATCTGATAGAAGTTGAAAAACTATGTGCAGAGTATCAAATCACTCTAGACTATTATTTGTTTGAGTTTATGATATTCGAGGATGAACCACAACTATGAAAACATCAGAATTTCTTGATGAGGTTTATTTCCTCGCATGGGGAAGCAATGACCCATACACCTATGATATGTCATTTGAGAAAACCCTTGAGAGACTCAAAGATGAAATGGGTTTTGAATACGATAACCAAGAGGAGAATGACTCATGAAAACTTACACAGTTTCAGCACTATTAGAGGGATACAGGATAGAAGAGCAAGTAACTGCGGTTTCTATTCATCATGCTATCAAACTAATAGAAAACAAATACAATAATGCTCGTAACGTCTATGTACTCAACTGAATATAAAGAAATCAACCTCTTTGAAGAAATACCAGAGGATGAACATAGTCACATATCTAACAAGATATGGGAAGCATTTGATAGAGCAGGGATAAAGTTATCTCAAGATGCAGAACTATCAATCAAAGTTTATGAACCTATTACAGAAGAGGAAGTGTCACACACTCACACTCGTAGAGATTTAGACCTCTTATAATGTAATCAATCACACTATTATTATGCCATACAAATGTCCAATCAAACAAAAAGCAGCACAACATAGATCTTATCTTAGAAATATTGAAATCACTAAGAAAAGAGCATTGGAGCATAAGCACAGAGATCAAGAGTGGTTCAAAGCACTCAAGAAAAAAATGTGTGCTAATGGTTGTACTGACTGCGGTTTCAAAGGAATACCACAACAGTTTGACTTCCATCATATCGACCCTAACACTAAAATACTATGTGTAGCAGATATGTTAGGGACTTATGGACGTAAGAAAGTTTTAGCAGAGATCAATAAATGTGAAATACTATGTAAACCTTGCCACAAAAAGCACCACTAATGAAACAGTACACTATCACAGGCACAAAGACCTTTACTTATTATAAAACAGTACATGCTGATGACATTACTGAAGCACATCTACTAGCACATGAAGATGTTGAAGATGAAGAGGATGACTGGACATGTCATTTTGATGATGACTATGATGAACCAACAAAAGATAATGGTCTCATGGTAGTCACACACATTGAAGATGAGGGGGAAATCTGATGCCATATTCAGTATATTGGGGTGTTCATAATCTCAAACATAGTAAGACTTACTATTCCAGTAGCAACTATGATGATGAGAAATATATGCACCATTGTATTTTCTTAGTAACTATAGGAGATCATGTTGAATATGTTGAGACATGTGGTTTTGAACCTAAAGCATCACTCTATACTAAGATAAGCAAGTATCTCAAGTTGAGGGGTGTGGAACATGAAATTGAAATCGTTGGTTATCGTAACCCTGATGAGGTCAAAACATGGAGAAAGGATACATGTTTCAAAAATGGATTTCTTAGTCACAAATGTCAATGGGAAGAAAATGGTATGCAAACACCGTCCTATAAGACATTACTAAAAGAGGGTAGTTATTTCAAGTATGATGACCCTAACGGTGTATGGTGGGTAACAGGAACTACAAGTAGTGGAAGAGAATCAAATCCATTATGTACACCTATTGAACTACTAAAAGAGGGGAAATCTGATGCCAACTGAATCACAAGTTTACGCATGGACAACTCAATTAGTAACAGCACTAACTGAAAACTATGGACTTCAAGGTTATACTGGTAAAGCACCAACTTTTAGTATTACAGTAGGTAAGAAATACTATAAGGTAATAGGCGATCAGGGTGGAGTCAACGCATTTGTTGAGAAGAAAACAGGTCACGTCTATAAACCTGCATCGTGGGCAAGACCAGCACAACATGTAAGATATGACTTATCTGACACAATGTCAAGGGAGTCATGTTATCATAGAGCAAACTTTACAGGTGGATACCTTTACATAAGATGAAAACTATCACTTACACAAATGATGAACTACACGCTTTTAGTGAGCATGTAACATGGTGCATCTATGAACAAGATCAACCAGTAAATGATGACTTAGAAAGTTTCATTCACAAAACATTATATAATAATCAAGCAAAAACTGTTGCTAACGATTATAATGAATGTGTTGACACATTATTGGACAGTATGAACAATGCTTGACATTTCACATTTCACAAAAGATCAATTACTTGCTTTGATGAATACTATAGATTTTGCTATGGATAATGATGCAAGTTATGAGGAGTATACCATTATAAAAAGTGGCACAACTGATCTACAAAGTATAAGAGATATCCTGTACAATAAAATCATACAACAGGGATAAATTTATGTCATCTTTCAACTCATCATTTTCTAACTCATCAAAACAGGTTGGTTCATTTACTGACGTTATAGGTCGAGAATATACTATACTTCGTGAGCGTGTCAATGGTTACGTCCAATTCAACGTCAATGGTATGATATTTGACTCATTCCAAGAGGTTCGTGAATACAGAGAAGAACTACAGTCAAAGGGAGTTCGTGTATCGTGAAAGAGAATTTATACTTGAAACTGTTACGCAGACCGCCATTTTTCAAGATAGTAACCATTCGTGAAGAACTATCAAAAGTTAGTGTTCACAACTGGAATGAGATCAAAGATGATCTTGATAACTATTTTATTTGTAAAGTAGCAAGTGACCAAGAAAACCTTATTACTGAATGATATGAAAACTTCTGAACGAATTGCTAATGCACTTGAGAGAATTGCTAATTCTCTTGAACACCTTCACATTGAATCTATTGATCATGCTCATATTGATGAGATAGACCATAATCATGTTGAGGGCGATGTAAACACTCACAATAAAACATGGTAACGACTATGAATTTACCCATCAACACATCCAAAACAGATATTACTACTGATATGGTAGAGCAATTTGTTGAGATACAACTGGATAACGCAGATACTCAGTTCTTATATGAACTAGCAAAAGATCATTTGTTGCAAGCATATGAGAGTCTATCATATGAAGAGGTAAAAGAAAGAATAATAACATTATACGATAAAGAACTATGGTTAGAGTTGTTAGATAATGCAACTTTTACATATAATAGCAAGAATATACCAGAAAGATATTGAGTGTACCAATAATAATATTGTCACACTATCCATTGCAAGTGTCAATAGTGTTGATTATCATGTGTACATACACAGCAATTTTTCATTATCATGCAAATCACATTAGATGAGCGTTATTCACAATACTTAGAGTGGTGCGGTTGCCCTCGTCCTAAGTATACAGCACGTTTTTGTGATGACTTACTAGGGTACTTCGATACTCAACAGGAAGCAATCACAACATGTTTAGAACATAGAAGAAATTTTCTTTTTGAAATGGGATTACTATGAATTATATAATAACTCATGTTGAATATGATTTCAATGATTCACTAAGTGAGATATATTCTATCTCAAAAGATGAGCAAGATCAGATAGTTGCTGATACGTTAGGATTATGGTCAGCAACTGACGAGGACGATTTGATAGAGGAAATCACTTGTGCTAGTGGGTGGTGCATCAAATCTATTGACTATGATATACAACTCAAAGGTGTGCCAGTATAGGAACTGTCCATTTTTGGTAGTATTATCATTTCTATCCATTATTATATTACTATAGCAATCAAACATTTCTTATGAACTCAGGAACACCAGTTACACCAGACATCAACAAAGAACTATCAGACTTTATTGATTATGTTGACTCATTCTATGGTACTAATGACCCTGTTTATCCTATGAAGTCAGTAGTTGGCAATGTACCACTTGATAAGGATACTATACTTGATGCTACTCATAAGTATCTCTCAATTATCAACAAGAGGAACTCTGAGACCTTTACATGGGGTGGTGGGGATTCACTTGATAGAGAAAGGGTTAGAGATATCATATTGAGCGATTACGATTTCTTTCTTACACATCTACAACAAAAGGAGTTTTAGACATGAACCTTTCAGAAACACAAAAAATTATGATGTTCGATAAGTACATCATGCGAGGTGGAACCGATACTCTAAATGATATTCAAGAGTTGTGTCTAACTGTTATGAATATGTTAGAAATGGACATACCAACAGATAGTGACAAGTTCAATGATATCATAACTGATGTATTGAAAAAAGAGATCAGTCAAATGACATTCATGAAAAGCAAGGGGTTGTAATGAGAACATATATCTTTGAAAACTACCTAAATGACAAACATGGCAAGTTTATGCCACTTCAAACAATAATATCTGAAGAGTTCGGTAGGCACTTCTTTATTGATATTGGATTCAATTTTATCTCAGCACCGTCCTATAGTCAAGAGCATATGGACTTCCTAAAGGATGATAAGATAGGATATGATGAGAGTCAACTAGACTACGTTAGCAACTGGACTGAACTAGAGGGAGTGGACATGGTCAAGTTGTTTGACATCTATCGTGACCTTACATGGCAAGAAAACAACGATAGCAATGAGAAATCTAGTGAACAGTTCGCTAGTTATATTGATGACGTTGAGAATGGTAGAATAGAATACCTATAGGACAATAATAATATTGTCACATGATGTCACTACTATTATAGTATAGGCATTATAATACTAAAAGATACAACATTTATTATGACTCAATTTTTATACACATGTGAGACACCTAACGATTTCGTAGGTGGGGATGTACATTCAAATGACCTTGAGACAATAGAAAACTATTGTTTAGACATGGGCGAAGAGCATGGTTACAGTATTGTTAGAAACAATGTAACAGGCGAAATCGTAT
>Ga0181380_1000601_pt1 | contig 16033 bp, 10 predicted proteins | sample 3SPOviralmetaG_FD_130116 | JGI IMG/M metagenome (GOLD analysis project Ga0181380, IMG submission 130116) | Marine viral communities from the oligotrophic San Pedro Time Series (SPOT) site, San Pedro Channel, CA, USA - 3 SPOT_SRF_2009-08-19 | ecosystem: Environmental > Aquatic > Marine > Strait... | reverse complement strand
TTGTGTAGCGCCCTCACTTACAGAGTAAGATACACGCGCTGCGTTCTGCGCTAAACTAATAGTCATACTGCACTCCTTTCGGTCCTGCTAACAGTAGATAAAATCCATAGCAACGCACAATTATTCTGCATCATCAAACGAATCTCCTACAAAGTTTTTCAAATCACTCGCCATGTTTTTAGTAAACATATTCCATATTAACGGCGTGTTTCTAACTGCCATCTCAGAACCAGTAGAGTAGTTACCCCTAGCAAACTCTTGCATCATCTTAACATGGTTGTATGTATAGTCTGCTGGCGCACCAAAGATAGACACAACACCACCTACTGCGTCAGGCTCAGATTTAAACTTAGGCTCAAAGGGTGTGGGATTAACTAAGTCAAATGACATACCCATATCTAAGCTGCGGTAAAACATATCGCTATACAAAGCTGCAAGACCTGAGAAATCAAAAGCCCTTAATGCTTTATCTTCTGCATCCATTTCATCCCATGCCCAGCTTGGTGTTCTAAACTTAACAATGTGATAACCAAAAAACATACCCATTACTAAATGGGCAAAGTTATTACGCACCATACCTTGAGCATAGTTAGTTGTGATTTTGTTAAACGCACCCATTGTGTAGGTGTAAAATGTAAAAGGCAAAGAAAGTAATGGGCTTTCTATTTCAGCATACCCTTTAACTCTATTGCTTTCCTTCATGCCAACTTGTTTACCAACGCTCATAGGTACATAGCTTTTGCCAGACATCATAAGAGGCTTGTCAGCAGGAGTACCCATAATAATTCTGTTCATAACACCAGACCTTAAAGCAGAACGAAATGCAGTAAGCGCACCTTCGTCTAGCCATGCGTCAGTGTTAGGCAAATACAGATTATTCTTAGTTGTTTCTACAGGAGCTTTAGCAATTCTTGCCGCTAAATCAGGAGTGATATTATATCGGGCTAGAAATTCCTGTTCCCACTTAGAAGCGTTACCGCCAGCTAAACGAATTGATGCCTCAATGATAGTATGGCCTCTAAACAAAGCATCCATATGTTTAGTTGCTAGTGTAATAGGAGCCAAAAGATTTGCTATATAAAATCCATTGTTAATTTTATCAGTCATTCCATTAGCAAATGGATCTTGCGATATGTTTTCCATCTGCCGCATGTGAGCAGTGCCAGCTATAATCTCTATACCATCGCCAGATTTATTTAACTCTTTACGAGCCATCTTTAAGCTATTGCCATCAGCCAAAGAAACTAATCCCTTAGCTATAATACGCATTTCATGATCCATAAATACGTTAGCAAAGTCACCAACAGCAGCCACACCAGCGCCACCAAGATAAGTCCATTGTGTTGCAGTGCGTAACCAATCAGCAGTTCTAGCTTCTATGCTGTCAGGATTAGTAAGAACGCGACCTACAATCCTGTCGTAACTAGCAACAAATTCTTTGTTTACCATGTCTATTGTTTTTTCAGAAGTACCTGCAGACTTCATTTCTTTAGTGTTAGTTGCAATTAAATCATCCAATGTGGCTGGCTTGCCGCTATCAGTTCTAAACTGCCGAGCAAAAGCGTACTTAGGTGCAATCTTAGAATGATAGGCAATCATAACCTGCTTAAGATCGGTAACTATATAATCTTTAATTTTTTCATTAGGTATATCTAACGCTCTATGAATCATGTGCTTTGATCTACCTGCGCCAAAGTAAGCACCTTCAAGACCATCATCATCTATTTCATTCATAATTTTAGCAACAGTTTCTTTAGCCCTGCCCCTAGCCATTCGCTCACTGCCGTCTAAAACCTTTTCAACAAAGCGTTCTGCCTTGTCATCCCAAGACCAAATGCTAGGATTTTCTATGTAATGCTGCGTAATAATATTCTCAAAGCCCTCGCGGTCAGCATCAATAGCTCTACGATTAAAGTAACGAGGGAAGAACGGCTCTCTCAAGCCTTTCTCAACAGCCGTGCCATCAAGGTAAGCATTAACATTATCAAGGCGCTCACGCATTAGTACAGTGTGCGTGTCAAGGTTTTCTATAGCACCTCTAGCCTTAACAGTTAGCTTTAAATCATCTAACACTTTAACCGCATCCCCTGCAGTTTTAGTTACGTTAGATACATTTAACGCATTTTTAAAATCATCAACTCTAGCTTTAGCTATAGGTATCTCTTCTTCAAGCTTTGCTTTAAATGCGGTTTGCTTTGCCGTTAAGCCTCTATCTTTAAATGTTTGATTAAGTTTAGCTAACAAATCTTGTTTCTTAGAAAGGTCTGCTTCTGCTTTGGACAATCTACCTGTTAAGTAATTGTTATTGCTTTTAATTATGCCTTGAGTAACAGACTCCATACTGGTCAATCGGCCTTTTATGTCAGACTTTCTTCTAACAAGAACATCGTTAAAGCCAAGCAAACCTACATCATTAAGCCTTTGATCCCATTCGTCAAAATATTTACGCACTTGTTCTAAGGCTCTAGCCTCAAGCGGACTTACATCAGACGCCTTAGTTAAATACAAATTAACTATGTGCTGCCCAAAATCTTCAAAGGTTAAGTTTTCTTTGCCTCTTATCTTTTTAATTTTTTCAATAGCGTTTTGTATAGGAACATCAAGCACAGTAGCGCCGCCGCTTGGATTTACTTCTGACCATACATTGTGAATCTCACGATAAACTCCAACCCATTTGCCAGAAAGCTCACCAGACTCTTGAAACACAGAACGACCAATAGAGTTACCCGTTTGATTTAACTTAAAGCCAACGCCAGAATCGTTAATTATCTTTAAGAACTTTAGCTTAGTAATTGTTGGAGCATCAGATAATATTACTGACTTAACAGATGTAGGTAATGCCTTGTAAAATATAGACTCAGTAAACCAAGACCCCATAAAATCAAGATCAGTAGATTTAAGATTAGGCATTTCATCTGCAAGAGTTACAGTTTCTGCTTTACTAGATGATCCAAGCTGACCCTCTGTAAATGGTTTTGTTTCTGTTGGCATAACAGGACCAATAAAATCTGGATCACCAGCACCAGCAGGAACAGCATCTATGTCTTTTTGGAATACCCTTGCTGCATTAAGAGTAGCTTGATAATTTTCTAATGTAGTCCTTTGCTTTGCATCAGAGTAAACACTAAAACCCTTACCAAGCGTTAATCCAAATATACCAGCTAAGGAAATAGCCATGGTAGTGTCTAAGGATTCTTTAACTAAGGAGGTCATTGCATCTTGGCCTTCGGCCTGAGTAGCATTGAAACCTTCAATTACATTTCGTGCACCTTCAAACACAAGAGCTTCTGCACCAGCTACTGCTGCAACCTGTTTAGCTTTAGACAAGCCTTGAAATTTTAACAAAGCGTTGTCAACTTGAGACTGCAATGCTTTGTTTGCAAAAAACTTACCGCCAGATGCAGCCGCACGAAAGCCTTTCATGTAGATTAGCGGAGTAAATACCTCTGCAAAGAGGATAGGATCGGCAAGCATCTGCTGTAGAAATCCAGCTTGCTCTATGGCTCTCTGAGTTTCCTTACGATTAAGTAACTTTAAGTAATGCTCTTGAGCTTGGACAGCATTAGCTGAGTAATTAGATAGATACTGACCGTCATTAGATTTAATATCAATATTCTTTTCAGTTAAGAAATTGTTAAAATCAAATGTAGGATCGCGCTCAGTATTGTTATTAAACACACTAGGCATGAGTAGCTTAGCAGCGCCCTCTGCCGCAGGTCTAAACAGTTGCTCTGTGTTGTTAATAAATGTTTTACCAAACGTAGAATCACCGCGCTTTAACGGTATTTTATTTGGAGGCTGAGAGCTTAATATATTTTGTGGTAGTATCTCAGCCATTTTTAATTGCTCTTCTTAAATTTTTTGTAACCACCAGCAGTATCTAAATCAATGTCATTGACCGGAAGTCCTTTACTTATTCTCTCTGATTCATCCATAGCTTCCCATTCGCTGCGACTATACAAAGACATTGCATCACCTAAGTTAAGAGCATGATGAAATCTCTTGCGCCAGTTAGATGACTGAGGTGTTGGTTTAAAAAACCTGCTTGTTATAAAATAGCCCGGTATAGGTAGCTTTGTAGGTAAACCTGCATCGGTGCGTTGCTCCTTAGACATACCTTTCCATTCAGCTTCAGTTGTATTTCTCATGTTTAACTTAAAGTTATTCATAACCATAGATATAGTGGCTGGCGGTTGCAGATCATCAGGCTCTATCTCAGTAGGAATAGTTGTATTTTCTCTTGTAATTTTTTCTACTCTAGCAAATGGTTGAATGCCAGTTTCTGCCTTAAATCTAGGTAAGTACTGTATGCCAGTTACTCCCTCAAAGAAGATGGGAACGTGAGCTTCGTCAATGTAGCCTTCGTCTACAAGATCAAAGAAAATTTGTTTGTTTTCATTTTCTTCAAGCAACGAAGGATCACGAACGAAAAGTAAAGCAGACCTAGCTTTAGCTTCATCATCTGATACATCATGTCCAAAGCCTTCAACATTAATAAACACATTGCGAGAGTTTACAAATGTACTAAATGAGTTTCCGTTATTTTCTTTAAACGCATTTCGCAATCTAGTTGTATAAAGTTCATTTAAATGAGCTGTGCTAGTTTTGCCTCTGTAATCAATAACATCAAAAGACATAGGAACTTTTACAGTATTTCCCTCTAGCTCAACGTCATGAGTGCGCTGCACATAAGTACCAGCCTCAGTCAAAATCATTAAATCATAAAGACCATATTTTGTAGGATTCGGTTTTAACTTCCATTCTAAATCCACTCTCTTATCACCAGAAAGTATATTGTAAAAAGTTTGCTGAACACCAGATAATGCACCAAACAAAGGCCCAACAGATTCACCTTCGGGCTGCATATCAACAGTTTTTAAAAACTTAACTTGCTCTTCAGGACTAAAACTTTGCGCTAATGCTGCATTTATTTTAGCGTTCATAAAGGTAATTTCATCTGGCAAAAGCTGTCTGCCACCAGAAACTTTGCCGTCTACAGTAGGGCCAATAACATCCCGATCTTCTACAAAATGATTATCAATGTAATATTGAACCCTAGACTTAACATCCTCTGCTGTAGATGCGCCTTGAATAAACGCTTCCTTAGTTGCAAATCTAAGTAAAGTCCTAGACTTTAAGTCTGCATCAGGCCACGTTTCAGCAACCCATTCAGGAATCTTAGCATCAAGCACATCTTTACTGTAATCATTTATAGACATCTTCATTTCAGATTCACGGCTAAGAATTGTAGCAAGAGCTTCTGAAACAGTTTGTTGACTAAACTCTGCCAAGTCTTGAGCATAAGAAAGACGAACCGCTGCGTCAGACTCTTGATCTGTTAAGTTAGGCATTTGTGTTAGTATGTTAATTGGCTTGCCGTTTGTGTCAGCATTGTTAAGAGCATTGATTACATTAAGGATAGTTTCATTGCCTGACACCCCGCCCGTTGCCATGCTTACCATTAAGTTCTTAAATGATTTAGGTAAGTGTCCAAGGTTAGCTAACTTTATAAACTCTTGTGAGTAAGCACTTAGTTGACCAAATTCATTTCGCCAAAGGTTTTGATCTTGATAATCAACAGGGCCATCTACAAGCGGGTCTAAGCGTTCTTCTACATAAATGTCTGCATCTGCTAGACTTCCAGTACCATTCTCTACTCTAGCAACAGCATTCTCTCTATCTTGCTCTTCAGTAAATGTTTGCCAAAGTCCGTCATTAGTGTTTTTTATTGTACCAATAATAGTGTTTAAGTTACTAGCAAATGATGGCGTGCCAGAAATTTTTGCTATTGTGCGAGCTAATTTGCTTGCTACAGTGTTTATGTCCCCATATTTAGAATTAACAGCATCAATGCCTGATCTTCCTATAGCTATAGCTTCGTCAATAACTTTTGGACTAAGCCCCCTGCTATTAGTGCCGCTGGTCAAATCTTGTATAGCAACTGCAGAAATAGCAATAGAATGATTTTGCATTAGAATAGATTTAGCTTCTTCTCTTGAAGTAGCGTTAAACTCTATAGGAAAGTTTTTTTCTAATTGATTGATAAAATTAAGACTGTCTATTAAAAACTGTTCATCAACAATACCATTCGCTGCATTTGATTTAAACTCAGATTTAATGCTTTGTAACTCACTATCATATTCTTGAAAGATAGTTGCTAAATTACTTTCCTTAACAGCAATGGCAAGATCATCTATTTGTTTATACCAGCTATTAATAACAGTATCAGTGTGAAAATTAGTAAGCTCCGCTGCAGCAACTATTTCTCTAAGCTCACCAACTCTATCAAATGCAGAAGGACCAATTATTTCCTTGGCTTTTATACCTAATTGGATAGCTCTAATAGCTTCATTTGTTTTTAAAGCAGAACTTTTTTTTGCTTGAGCGTTCTTTAACGCAGGTGCTTTAGAGGATAACAAGTTACTTGCTTTAACTCTATGATCGTTTGAAACAAGTCTAGGGTCTGCATTTGCAACATGATCATATAGCTCTTGAGCAAGAACCATAGCCCTATCTTTATCTGTTTCAATGTCTAATTCACCTAACAGTGCGCCATACATCTCAAGATATGCTGGTTGATTTGCCAAAACAAATCTAGCATCAGCCTCTTGCTTAGCTAATCTAAGTTGAGTTTTAGCAGCTTCTGTTTCTGCTTTTGTTTCCGTATCTAAATTAGCAGCATCATTAAGAACTCCATCTATATCAGCAACTAAAATATTTATTTGTTCAGGAGTATAGTTGTTTAAAATAAATTGAACATCATTCTTTATTGATGTGTCAGGTATTTGTTTAAGCAATTCAGTACTAGGATTTAAACTGTTTAAGGAGCCAAGAACAGCAGTTATAATTTTTTTGTCGTTATCTGTTGTACTAGAAGCTAAAAAACTAATTACAGTTTTGCTTAACAACCTTGCTGGCAATTGCATTGATGCCTTGCCCATGTTGTCCTTATTAACAACTGCTTCACCAAATACATTGCTAGTATGAAGTCTATGAGCATGGTATTGCGTTGTTGGATTTTGTGAATCTAATAAAGATTCAATGCCTTCATTGTACTTTGCTATGTCTATAGAATCTTGATCTGACACCTGACCATCAAACAAAGTTGAAAGTTTGTCTAAGTCTTGATACTTTGCATTGCTTTGAATTGAGGTAATCAATGATTTATATTCAGCTAATTCATCACCAAGCAAACCTAAAGCTAATGGGTTTTCTATAGCTGCGCTTATTGTAAGGATTTGAGACTCAGTTAAGCCAGCAGTAACACTTTGCAAATGTCCAATAGATGATTTTGCTCTAGCAAGATTAAGCTCGTCTATAGATGCAAAATATTGAGAGGCATTTCTATCAAGTTTAAAGTCATCTTCAATAGCAGTTTGTGCAATTTTAAACTGTGCATCTATTTCTACAGGATCACCGCCAGCAGCAGAAAGCTCTATTGCTTTTCTCATTGTTACTTGTTTTGTAAACTCTGCCGCATTTTTTGCAGCAGACTTAGCTGCAGCCCTTTCCGCACTTTGCAATGTCTTTGTGGCTTTAGCTATATAAACAGTACCAGTTTCCTGTATAAACTCGCTATACATTCCATTAGAAGAATCAACTAAGTCTTGAATATACCTAGACATTTCCTCATTAAAAACAGCAGAGCTAGGATACTTGTTTGCAAAATCTATGCCCTTAGTAGTTATTTCATTTGAGATAGATTCTTCAAATCTTCTGTTAATAATATCTGTAAATGCACGGGCGCGTATAGAACCGTATTGCTCTGCAACTCTAAGAGCAACTGGCTTGCCTGTAGATGGATCAATAGAAATAACATCATTTCTTGCTACGCCTAACGCAGCCTCTTGAGCTTTCGCTACTCCAACAGTTTTTTCATAGTCCATTGCGATATTGTTAATGGTACTAGCTGCATTGCTTACTGTCTGCCACAGTTCAGCCTCGCCAGTATTCATGCGAGTTACACCGATTGGTTTATTAAAAACCCTTTGAGTTTGACGAACTACAGCCATTTATTAACTCCTTGCCAAGTATCTTCTGTATCCAGAGCTAGTCCGTGTATTACTATTAAGGGGGGCAGTATCGCCACCACCAGCAGTAAAAGACAAAGATAGTTTTCTGTTTTGACTGTCTTGAGGTACATCACCACCAACCTGACCGTATTGATAAATACCACCAGCAACTTGTCCCATTGCATTAAAGTAACTAGCACTCAAAGCATTCTTACCTGATTGCCTTGTTGCAGCAGCAGACAAGGTTAAAATCTTAGCTCTCATATTAGTATCAGACGCAAGCCTTTTAACATCTGTACTATAAATTTCTTCTTGTCTTTGTTTGAAAGCGCGTAGGCTTCTATCGCTTACATCACGACCAAGAACACCAGCAAAAAATGCTTCATTAGCTGATGTAGCCATAGCATAATCTTGAGCCATAGCAGTCATACTTTGAGTAGCTTGAATTCTTGTTAATGCTCGCTCTCGTTCTAACTGTTTAGCTTCTTGCTCGGCTTGCGCTTTCTGCGCTTTGCCAGCTTTAACAGAACCTACAGCTTGAATACCTGTTCCAATTAAAATAGCTGCGCTTACTGGGTCCATTAGAATACTAACTCCGCTATTAGGCCATTGACCTGTAAAGGTAACGGCGCTGATTGACTAATAGTTACTTGTGGTGTCCGACCATAACCCATCAATCTAAATTCTTTACGTCCTGTAACTGCAGTCTGTTCCTGAGATAAGTCATCTGTAACCTGACGAATAATTAAGTTAGTGCCATTAACACTAATTGATAACGTAGAGTTAAGATCAACAATTACACTGGCAAGACTTCTAATCTTACCACTGACAGGGCCAGCTTGAGTATTGGTATCTATAGGATTGGTCTTAAGAGTAACGTCAAACTTATAACCAATCTCTGCAGTGTTTAATCCCTCTACAGCACTGACATCAATATTGCCGCCAGAAACAGTAAACTCACCAATATAGTTATTACCGCTAACAACATTAACAACAGCACCGTTTTCAAAGTCTGATGAAACAGTGAAGATTCCATTGTTCGTACTTGTCGCGGTATAGGTCTTAGACATATCCATGTTAGAATCTGCTTTAAGCTCACAGAGTACATACCTCGTTGTATCGTTCCCCATCGGGAAGGCCACGTTAGCAAACACACGATCATCTATAGTAACTGTAGAGTGAAACAATCCTTGGCTAGTAAACTCAGCCCAGCCAGCACGTTGCTCTGCTCTGTTGGAATTAAACACAGCCATCTTGCCCGATGCGTTTCTAACAAAGACATAACTTTCAGAGCGATCTACAGCGCCATAAAAAGTATTCATTTCTACAGGATTGTCTATTAAATGAGAAGACAAAGAAGACACAGGAACAGCAGTGTAGGCTTCTTCTGAATCTGTAAACAAATACTCACGCACAATAGAACCACCAGCTTGCACAAAGATAGTAGCGCCATCCAAAACTTGTGGACGTATAGAGTCACTGCCAAACGGTGTTTGTCTTCTAACCTGTGCGTTAGTTGGCGTAATAGGTTTGTCTTGGAATGCAGGTACATACATTTCAGAAGATGCAGTAAACACCTGTAAGTCCCTATTAGAAACCAAGTGCCTGATTTGCTGGACCTCACCAATGCTTGCAGTCAGGTGTATTGAGTCACTGTCGTTAGCATCACCAACATCAAAGTTATAATAGGATGCAGACTTAGACATCCAGATAGTATCTGGTTGCGCTATTGTGCCAGCAAAACAAAGTCTATTCTGATGAAAAGTAATGGCAGATGGAAAGCCTCTAAGACTAGAGTATGATTGCTCTGCCCAATCTGTAGTAGGTGCAGCAGACGTTACCTTGGGAGAACCGCCGCCATCTATAGAAGCGTTAGCAGAACCACCCGCAGTAAAGGTATAGTGGTTATCATCTATAATGCCTGTAATAGTTCTAGCACCGTTAAGATTGCTAGTAGAAATATTACCCACAGCAGCGCATTCGGATAGCGTGACAGAATCTCCAACCCTCATACCATGATTGACATGCGTTACTTCTACAGTTGCCGACCCACTGATTGTTTTAAGAGCGTTGGCTTTAAGCTGCACAAACAAACTATCCAACACAGTTCCAGTAGCCTGAGTCCCAGACTGCACAGAAGTAATAAGTATTTCCGACTTATGATAAAGTAAAGTTACTCCAACATGCTTTGAATCAGCGTAGTTGCCACCAGCTTGACTGCCAGTAGTATCAAAGTAAGGCACAGCAGCTTTGTCAGTAACACCAGCCTTTACTGTTCCAGCGGGATCACCAACAGCAGCAATCTGTGTGATAGTCTTAAAGAACTTAGTGCCAGTAGCAACGCCAGCATTTGCACCAGTAATACTTTCAGTCTGAGCATCTCCATCTACATTTGTGCCAGTTACAGTAAATGATATACCACTGTCATTACCACCAGATGTAATAGTAACCAGCCTACCGTACACAAACGTAACCGAGCCACTAGATGCCAGTGCGCCCCCAAGAACTAGGTTAGCATTGTTGGCTACCTGCGCTGATACAGAAATGCCATCATCATCTGCTTCTGCGCTAAACTCACCAATGGTTAAAGTAACACTACTACTTGTTCCGCTAGGCGTTAAAGATACACCCGCATTGTGAAAGTTATAGTAGGGCTGGTAAATCTGTTCCTTGTCAGACCGAGTATCAAACGTAAATGTTTCTACTTGGAATGCGGTAAGGCTTGTTCTTACAATCTGCCTTGGCATAAACAAAGGATGACACACAAACAGTACATCACCTAATTGAGCAAAGGTGTATTCATGCAAGTAAGTGTCAGAAAAAGGTAACGCTGCGCTATCAACATCAGCAGTAAGTGTAGCTGTTAATGATACTGCACCAGTAGACGGGTTGATAATAAAGACCCGTACTTTAGCATTCTCCATAGAAACTATGTATTGCTCGTCATCCGAAAAGATAAACGGCATTAACCTAGCTTGCTGAGTCTTAGCAGAGTTGTATGTTATGTCAGTGTACTTGTATAAATTCTGCAAGCCAGCGCGTTTAATAACCCCACCCTCGGAGCGAATAAACATATTCTCTACTCTCTGAGCAGACGCCGTATAAACAGCAGTATCAGTTCGGGATGACAACGAAGGACTAACTTCACCGAATTGGAAGTTAGTTATCGGAACCTGTACCTTCTGCATTAGCTGCGCCTATTACTGATAAATCTTGATGTGTCCAGCCTACGTGTTGTTTGCGATTGTGAATCAAGACCTCTGGCTTTAGCCATAAGCATTGCGCCTTTTTGATCCATAAGCTGAGAAAGACTACCATCACGCGCTAGTGATACTGCAAATACAGAGGCCAACTGAAACTGAACAGCCATTGTAAAGTAAGAAGGCCAATACTCTTCGGTAACTCTGTATGTATAATCAGCCACTACTTCATCAGAAGCATCTGCATCACAGAATAGATTGTCACTGTAGGTTTGAAACTCAATGTTAAATCCATTTACTGTTAGGGCGTGGATCATAAGTGAGTTGTTTGGCATTTGATATGCTGCTTCATATCTGCCAGTAGGTGCATCGCTAAGTCGGTTCAATACAAGTTGATCCGTTGCAAAGCGCCACCGTGTATTAACTAAAGCTGATTGGGCTACATCCTCATACATATTAGAAGCAACCAGTGCTTCATTGTTTCCATCATCAAATGACGTAATAGGCTCAGCACCAATAAGAATTAGTGCGCGGCTACAAATGTCAATCGGGCTATCGGATGCTGTGCTTGCCATACTGAGTGGTTAGGGGGCCGAAGCCCCCTCTCCTTAATCGCCGTCTGTTTCAGCAACGGCTGTGCCATCAGACACATCCACCACTGAACCAGTGTTAGAAAGTACAGTTACAAAATTAGTAGTCGGTACATTTGTATCCTGCACAATAATCAGATCACGAACATTTAGCATTGCTGCTGCAGTATTAAAGTAACCTGATGTGTTGACTGTCGCAATCGCGTCTGCGGTGCGATACATCCAAAGGGCAGCGCCACTAGCGCCCCCAATGCGATGTAGTCCTGCTGCGTCATAAGCCATGATGAAGTCCTTTCTTAAGAGTTGTTATCAAGAACTTCATAAATGCCGTTGGCGTCAATAGCGACTGCGCCCATAGACATCATGGAGTTTGCAAGGTGGGATGCTTTCTCAGCAACATAATTAACCTCAGTAGCAACTTCTGCGTTGATACCAAGACCAACTGCCGATGTATGATAAGCCATATTCTTACCTGCTGTAACAGCAGAGGTAGAGAATACTTTAAAGCCCATAAATTCCTTCATGGTCATACCACCAGCAAACGGCAAATTTTGTTCTCCAACAAAGTCGGATGATGCAAACTGATTAATTGCAAAGAGATCAGCGTACCCTTTAGGGTGCATCGCTAGATAACGCTGCCCGTCTTCTGGCACATCAGCAACACCCATGGTTTCAAACAATGATAGAATGTCAGCAATTTCAATAGCTGAACCTGTATCATGGATTTGAGTACCACTAGCGCCAGCATCCATAGCTGTATAGATAAGCTCGTCAGTCTTACGACCAAGAGCCGCAGCAGCAGATTGAGCAACAGCTTGACGCTCGTTGATGTTAGTCTTCAACTCGTCCAGCTTGTCAATATACTCAGGAGCGTAGAAGTCGCTCATGGTTGCTTCAACGGTTGTGTGCGCCAGTTCCATAGGAGTGACATTACCGTTGCGTGATTTAGTAGTGGCAACGCCAGCACCAATCTTTTGAAAACGAACAACAGACGCAGTAGCGTTTGCAGTGCGAACAGTGTTCCGCAGCTTAGAACCCATGCGTTGATATGCTAGGTGCACATCGGATTCAAACTGCTTGATGAAGGCTGTATCAATTGTATTAGCCATTTCAAGAGTCCTTTATTAAGGTTGCATTTGTTCTCTGGGTATCCTTCTGCATCCTCAACGTAGGTATCCTAACGGGCTACTCAGTGCATTACGGGCCGTGACGCTAGAGCGTAAACATTCTTTCTGTCAGGATTGCAACGCACAAAATGAAAAGAGGTATTACCTAATTCATCATCGCTAGAGCCTGTAATTGTAAAACCAATCCAAAGCATCCAGTTAATTGCCCCTTCATACTGAGATTCAATATGAAGATTTATCTTGTAGTAAGTTTCATGTATAAAGGAAAAAACCCTTGGAGAAAACTTTACAACACCAAGCCAGTTTTTTTTCATTTGATTTGTAAACGAAGAAAACATAAACACTTCTTGATTACCAATAGGTTGCAATCCAACTAGCCAAATTGGAACGCCATCTTTCTCAACAATAAAACATTCAGCATCCTTTTGCATTGAGTAAAGTATATCCAACATACTATCCTCATGATCGCAGTATTCTTCTAAACTGTAGGGAGCAATGTCATTGAAAAACGGAATGACATGATGCTCTTGCATAGGGACTAGATCATAGCCCCTATGAGTAAATAAAGGTTTAACCATATAGCTTACGATACGCCTGATCTACTTGACTAACATAAGCATTGTCACGCTTTTGCGGATTCCAATAGCGTTCGTCATTCTGCATACTGCGTAAAGAATCCTCGGTAATCTGGCTAGACATAGCTGAGTCACCTGCAAATGATGGCCCTTTCATCTTTTCCATAATGTGTTCTAAGGCAACAATACCGCCAGCCGTTTCACACATACGCTCTATTGCATCTAGGCTTTCTTCTGGAAAGAACTGATTAGCAAACAAACTAGCTGCCTCAATGCGATCAGTTGCAGAATCACCTAATAGTTTGGTTTCTGCTTCCATGTCAGGCTGTTGGCCATTTATTGCCTCGGCAATTAACTGAATGCCCTTTTGAAATTCTTCTTGACCAAGGCCGCTTTCAAACGAATGCTCTGACCACCAATCAAGCAACGGACTATCTACCGCAGACTCAGGGTCAATGTTTTCTGGTAGAAGATAATCACCCTTAGTAGCGGGACGATCAGCATAAGCCTCTCTCTGCATTTCTTCTTGCCATAAAGCCTTTAGGTCTTCTTCCTTTGCGCCCAGCTTAGAAGATAATTCATTGTACGCCTTGCCCAAATCCTCTGGCGAGTTAAATTTCTCAGGCAACCAATCCGGTCTATCGGTCTGCGTTTGCGTAACTTCTGCAGTTGCTTCTGCGGGTTGAGGCGATTCATTTAATAATGACTCAGACATTTTGCTTTACCTTATGACCATGCTGTATTCTTGCTTCAAGTAGACCAACTATATATCGCTGCCCTTCGTGATGGCGCAATTCTTCTGTAGTTATGTTTGGCCCATGCACACGGTTTACCGTTATAGATTTAAGGTATTCTATAACAGCCTTACCCATTTCTGTTTCAAACAAGTGGGCAACCGTAGTGCTTATGATTTTATCTTGATTAGCTGCGCGTTGTATTCCATCAATGCCGATGTGTGCTTTCGCCAACTTTATCTCCTATTGCAGTTGTTCCTGTGGCGCTCCCTCGGGGACCTGCTCCTGCATTTGTTGTTGCATTTGCATTTGCTGCGCCATTGCAACTATCTGCTTACGTTCTTCTGGATCACGAATCAACCCGTCAGGTACACCAAACTTCTTAGCAAGATGCGCTGCCGTTTCTTCTGAATTGATTAGTAGGTTAAGAACCTCTGGCCCAAAGGTGCCAAGAACCATCTCAAGAAACCGACCAACAGATGATATATCTGCGTTAGCCTGTGCTTGCGCTAGTGGAGATATAGACCTAACTTTAATCTCACGACCATTAACATTTGGTATCTCAATCCGGCCCTGCTTTTTAAGAATGTAGATAACGCGCTGCAATACTGGCTGAACTAACTCTGCTTGCAGTCTGCCAAACGCAGAACCCATACGCCTAGATAAATCAGCCATACGTTCCGCAACCTCAGTAGCAGATGCAGGAGTTTTATCTGGATTGCCTAGCATGTCATTATACAGCGCACGCTTGATGTTTAAGCGCATATCAGAAAGTATAAGCTGAGACACACTAAAGTCTCCTGCTGCAGCAACAGGCTGTAACCCATTGGAACCAATAGCCTTTGGTATAATAGACCCCGGCACTAAAGATATAGTATCAGGATTAATAACGCCATCATCATCCATTTGATACACGCCAGATATAGCCATCTGTGCATTTTCTAGGATCAACTCAATGGTTAGGTTGGTTGTCTTAATAGCAGACAGCGCATTGATAAGAGGGCCACGACCATAGACTTCGCCAGCGCACTTAGACCAACGAAAACAAATAAACGGATTAGCGCCATTGCCTTTAAGCTCACGTTTATAAATCACGCTTTCGGTAGTCATGCAGTAAGCGTAACTCATATAAACTTCTTGGTTTTTCTGTGAGTAATCACGGCAAACCAACTCAAGTACAGTCGTTGTATCCTTACCGCCGTTACCCATGCGGTTTTGTATCTGCTCATTCATTTCAGCATCAGGATATAAAACCTGCAACTGATTGTATCTAATGCCCTTACGCTCACGGTAGATGTGATCTATCCGATCATCAGGGCCAGTATCCAGAACAACATGAGGCAAAGGAATAGCAGAGAAGCGTATTGGATTAATTGCATCCCCTTCCTCTGCAACTAAAACGCCAGTGCCTACAGCTAAATCCATAAATGACTCATGCACCTCTTGGCTAAAGTTAGAGTTCTGCAAAACCTCAAATACATAGTCAGTGACTTCATCAAGGTCATTATTAACAGCATCACGCTGTTCTTTAGGAACTTCGGAGCCAGCAGTTAGATCAGCCCAACGCGCAAAGTTAGGAACAATGCCCGACTGCAATCGGGATGCAAACTCTTGCACACCAACAACAGCAGTCTCGTCAAAGATTTTATCGTCGCGTCTTTGCCCTACGCTCTCATAATAAAATGACTCACGCTGAGGAAGGGAATACTCATAGCACTCTTCAAACAAAGGTATAAAGTTTTCACGCTTAGCTTTTGCCTTAGCGTAATGCTCATAGTAACCTTTAGCTATTGGA
>Ga0181380_1000600_pt1 | contig 16055 bp, 18 predicted proteins | sample 3SPOviralmetaG_FD_130116 | JGI IMG/M metagenome (GOLD analysis project Ga0181380, IMG submission 130116) | Marine viral communities from the oligotrophic San Pedro Time Series (SPOT) site, San Pedro Channel, CA, USA - 3 SPOT_SRF_2009-08-19 | ecosystem: Environmental > Aquatic > Marine > Strait... | reverse complement strand
CTTTAATAAATTGAATAAAAACTCGCACTGACAGTCTCAAACCTCCGCAACTATCTGCTCTAACTCTCGCAAGTCCATTTTCTTCACACGTTCTCTTCGTAATGTGATAATCCGTTCTGCAATCTCCTTCTTGGTTCCACTACGAGAAACTGAGTACTTGTCTGCCATTTTCTGTAAATCCGCTTTGGAGAGTTTCTTTACCTTTCTCGTTTTGCTTCCCACCATAGCTTTCCATCTGTACACACCATTTGTCATCTTTTCAGAAGTGTAATAATTACCATCATTACCTTTCTTTTTCATTCCTTTGCATTCATTCGCTGGATATGGTGGAGAGTTCCTGAACTTGTACTTATCAGATCTCTTCGTCATATTTACGCAACCTTTCATCTTGCTTTAAATTGCGAATAAACTTACACTTAACATATGATTTTACGTTAATGTTCCGGATTACTCAAATTAGGTATCTTTGCACGCCTCGACAAATGCCAATTTTGCTCCCTGAAAATATTAAAAAAGAAATTATTGAGAAAAAGAACAAGACAAACACACAAAGCACATCTTCTTATGAATATATGTATAAGGCTCTTCTTGATTATAAAAGAAGATTTAACTAGTATGATTGCTCTCTATTCCTAAGCTAATGCCAAAAATATTTTCTCACTCTCCAAAAGATAATTAACATTCAGCAGCCCGAAGGGCATGCGGCTACGCCGCTGCTGAATGTTGTATTTAGTTAGTTTGTTTATGGAGGCAGAGGAGGGGTGTCCGGGGTTCGCGTGAGTGAGCAAGTTACAGTAGCAGTATTTATTACTAATATTGTTACGGGTTCGGGGTCGCCTACATCACCGATAAAATTAATAGTTGTTGTTGTTGGTGACGTATCTGTTCCGTCTGCGGTGCCACTAAGTGCCGTTGTGACATCAGTCCAATTTGATGCAGCACTTACATCAAATAAGCTTAATATATTATTTTTATAACCCATAGCCAACTGTAGTGATAGTGTATCAGGAGGAGGCAGAGCCCCTGGAATCACAACCCATAAGTATAGAATTTGAGGAATACTAGCAATTCCAGTTGTAATAACGCCCTCGTTTTGACCAATACAGTAATTCGTTGCAGATAAAGGATCGTTCCAACCTCCTATAAAATTAGCCAAGGGAATAACACCACCGCCGCCAGAAGGACGCCTCAATACTACTCGGGGTGTAAACGAACCCATAGCGCCACGTGGCATAGCCTCGCCAATAATACTCGGCGGCAAAGGTGGATTCAGCATCCCGCCACTAGTTGTGTCAGAACTCTGCGGTGTGCGAGTGCTCAATAGACCACGCATCGTGTTTGATCTTCGGCTCATTGAGCTGTTGTTCCATCCACTAATAGTGCGTAGAGTAGCCGCTTGCGAAAGATTCGGAGCCAAGGGAGGCATGTAATTTATCTCAACAAAATATGCGTGTCCGCAAAACGATTTTCTTATAATCTTCATAGCAGTACTCAATGAACACAGTCGAATTCACAAACACACAATCCTTTCCTGCCAATACCCTAACCCTTCCAGAATTATTACATCTAGCCAAATTAGCAAACCCACAGCTAATCGATCATTTTGAATGCACCGAGTACCCAAACGCAAGCCAGTACTCAATCAAGTTCCAACTAGCTCATATCTTTCGAGAGTTCCGAGTTCCTCAGATCTGCGGTGAGTTCGATGTGGATAGCAAGAGGAATGGGGATGGGGGTGTTGAGTACTCGGCGCTCACGTTCATAGAACGAGGGATTTGTAAGCTAGATGGTCTGGTTGTTGAAATTTCTAACAATGGCACTGAGATAAGAATAACTGGTGTCGCACAGGTTGATAAGGAGATCCCAAAGCTTGTTATAACAGCAGCTAAGCGAATGCTTAAGCTCGCAATGAAAGCTACGGCAGAATATATCAGTGCTATTTCTGCGAGTACTAAGAAAACGATTTGAGTACTCAAACTTCGTTCTATAAAAGATGCTTGGTGAATATCTACACTCTCTCAATCTACTCACCCGCCTCTCTCTTGGAAGCATTGGTATTCTGGTGAACGAACTCCGCGAAGGACTAACCCGCGGCACCCCTCCTCTTGCTACAACTTACGTTTCGCATCATATTGCCATGCTTGCGCGTGAAAATCTGTTGGTAGCTAAGCTATTACAGACACTTGCCTCGCACAAGTCTTTATCGGCGCCTGCGTGGTTTCCTGGATTTATCAAAAGTTGCTTGTCTGAACTGCACGATGATATGATGCGATACACCGACGAAGTGCCGTATGACAATTACGATAATGAGCTCGCCAAGATTGAGTACTCAATTGAGGGAAGGGGTTGGCAGATTGTGGGTAACAAGCCAATTAAGGCAGGAACTGTCTCACTAATCTTTGAATTAGTGCGGACGAGTGATAATGCAAGAGGGGTTGGTAAGGTGGTTAGGAATGGTATTCGGGAAAAATTGGATCAATCCATTCTGGAGGTTAAGCCTCTTGTGCAATTGTTGAGTTACTGGAGTGATGCGGGGGAGGTCGAAGCGGTGGCTGAGGAGATATTCTCTTCGTTGAAGCAACAGACGCACCTTAAGGATGAAGCGGCTAACTGTGAGAGGTTTGGGGAGCTATGCAAGAACGTGAATGGACTGCGTGTTCCTAATGTCTATGAGGTCATATCAAATGATTTTGTTATATTTGAGTACTTGGACGGGAAATCGGTTGCGGAATTTGGTAATGTAAGCGAGGACAAACGTAGAAGTTGGTGTAAGACTGTAATCAAGTCATTTATTGTAACTGCCGGCGTTGATGGTGTGGTGCACGGAGATATGCACGCAGGCAACTTTTTGTTCGATGATGCGAGTGGCGGAGTAGGATTTTTGGATTTCGGAGTTGTGTACTCAGCATCTATTGATGAAAAACAACGAGTACAGAACACGATAGATAACCTAATTGAAAATACTGAGGGGGATATTGAATTAGTTGCTTGGATTAGTGAGCTTTGTGTTGATAGCTTCTTAATCCCGCAGCAAACAATCAATAACTTAGATGAAGCGGTGCGTGGTGAACTGAAAGAGAGGGTGTCGGTGCTACTGAAAGGATTGTTCAATAACAATTCTTGTGGTGCGCTCCTTGATCCGGAAGCCTTGTGGAAAGAGGTGCGCAGCACTCAGGGCTGTGGAGAACTTCAGTTAAACCCCTATGGAATGAAACTTTGGCACGCTCTTACTTCGGGCATCGGGGTTCTATTAACACTTTGTGATGGCGATTATGCAAAGATTAGAGAAGTCATAAAGGAGGCGACAAGGGAAATATTCAAACTAGATTTATTGAACAACTCTAGTTAAAATACTTATTTATAGAAAGCCGCCATACCGAAGTCGCAACCGTGTGCTGCCGCGAAAACATTCGTTGTCCTCAGCATTCAGCTTCAGCTCTTTCGATTATAAAAGTAATCGGTTTCTAAAATATAGTTTAGTATCCGCTGTAATAATTTTAACAATCACGATCTCTGTGTGGTGAGTACTCAATCAAACTCCCCAAGAGCGTATATAGGATAAGGATGTGCAAGAGGTTTGGTTGTGGATAGCTGGGGAGTTTGGGGATAGCCCTTCGCGGTCAAGCTAGCGCGCATACTCTTCACAATCTCATACGCCGACCTCTTTCGATCCGCATTCATTTCGGTCAACCACGCGGTGGTCATTGCGCCAACAGCGCCGTGTTGAGCATCCCACACGTCGTAGCTGAATTGCTCGTCCTTACAACCACTAATCAGCATCGCCGAACTAGATTCAGACGATCCTGGGTTAACGAGGGTATTTACTGGTGAATCGCCCGTAACCTTGTACCGCAAGTCAAACATTGTTCCACTGTGGCAGGCGTCTATCAGAGCAAAGAATTTAACTTCTGGCGGAAGAGCGTTAATTACATTTTCAAACAGCCAGTCATCAGTGATAAGCCCATTAGCATTAAAATCAACAGGAACTAACGTTTCATCTTTTTGATCGGCTTCGTCGGTGCCTGTATCCGCAATGCTTCCACCGTGACCACTATAGTGTAGTATAATGTGTCCGCACTTACCCTCCCACGCCTCTTGCACAACACGACCGAGTACTCGCTCAATATTGACGCGACTTGGATAGAATGGATCGCTGGACGCCATTGTGTCAAGAAGCTGAATGGTTGAGGAAGCTCGTGTTCCGACAATACTTTGAACGTATGCAAGAAAGTTTTTGGAGTCATTCACACATCCCTTAAGTTCACCACTTTGTCCAAAGTAGTTAATACCAATCGTTACAATAGCCGTGCGTTCACGCTGGATGCGCTCCGCCTCAGCGGGATCCACTGTTTCGGTTGTTTCCATCGTAGCTGGTTCTTCAAACTCATCTGCTACCGGTTCGGGTTCAGGCGCAGGTTCCTCCACGACAGGTTCGTGTGTAGGTTCTTCCACTACCGGTTCGGGCGCTGGAGCAGGTTCTTCCGCTACCGGTTCAGGTTCGGGCGCTGGAGCAGGTTCTTCCGCTACCGGTTCGGGCGCTGGAGCAGGTTCTTCCGCTACCGGTTCGGGTACTGGTTCTTCCACGACCGGTTCGGGTTCGGGTACTGGTTCTTCCGCTACCGGTTCGGGTTCGGGTGCTGCCACAGGTTCTTCCACGACCGGTTCGGGTTCGGGTGCTGGTTCTTCCGCTACCGGTTCGGGTGCGGATTCTTCCACTACAGGTTCGACTGCTGGCGCAGGTTCTTCCGCTACCGGTTCAGGTTCGGGTACTGGTTCTTCCACTACAAGTTCGGGTTCAGGCGCAGGTTCTTCCACGACAGGTTCGGCTGCTGGAGCAGGTTCTTCCACGACAGGTTCGGGTACTGGTTCTTCCACGACAGCTTCTGGCGCTGGTTCTTCCGCTACAGGTTCGGGTGCTGGTGTAGGTTCCTCCACTACAGGTTCGGGCGCTGGAGCAGGTTCTTCCGCTACAGGTTCGGGTACTGGTTCTTCCACGATAGGTTCGGGTACTGGTTCTTCCACGACAGCTTCTGGCGCTGGTTCTTCCGCTACAGGTTCGGGTGCTGGTGTAGGTTCTTCCGCTACCGGTTCGGGTGCTGGCGCAGGTTCTTCCACGACCGGTTCGGGTTCGGGTACTGGTTCTTCCGCTACCGGTTCGGGTTCGGGTGCTGCCACAGGTTCTTCCACGACCGGTTCGGGTTCGGCTGCAGGTTCTTCCGCTACCGGTTCGGGTGCTGGTGTAGGTTCTTCCGCTACCGGTTCGGGTTCAGGCGCAGGTTCTTCCGCTACGGGTTCAATAGGCGCACTATCGTCTTCAATACTAGCCCCATTTAAAAAACTAATAGTAACATCAAACTCACTCTCTGCCTCAGTAGCAAGAGGTGGAGGAGGCTGCGAGGATTGATTTAGCCTGAAGGGATCTGGCTTAATTCCAAGTCGGCGCTGAAGTCTATTTGGTCGCCAAGACATTCTAGTACTCACCGAGATGATTCTGTGGGAGAAGGCGGGCGGCAACACGGCCAAGGATTGCTCCCATTTGGATTCTGTATCGTCCATTGCACTACGCATCCCAGACACACGTTGTCTGCGATATTGCGACACCTAAATATTGTCTTTCTCTTTCGATCGCATATACAGCAGATGTCCTCCGGAATGACGGTATGCCCACTGCTTTCACTAGACTTACAACGTCCGCTATGTGATACTAAAACTGAACGCGGTGCGCAGTTGTGAGAACGTGCGCTGCTAACTTGCGCAAGGTCGATTAGACGAACGACAAGTAATGCTAAAGCCAAAGATAGTGCTAACACCCACGTTGCGATGATTAGCGGTTGCCAATGAATACGATGCGTGAGTTGTTGAAATCCAAAGCACCATAGTTGAGCAACCGGGTTAAAATAGCAAGAGTGGAGTGTGGTTGCGAGCATGCGAACGCTGGGATAGTTAGCCACCATCATTATTCATCAAAATCAATTCTCGGTCATTAGAATAGACAAATGGCAACAACGCGGCGTTGTAATGGGAAACAACGTCAACGACGAACGCGACGATCATATATGCCTCGGCAGGCAGGAGGACAAAATAGTGGTCTCGATTATCTATTGTTTGGCGATAAGACCACTGAAGGCGCACCTCGCACTCCCCTAACTCTTGCTAAACCGAGCGCAGCAGTGAACGCAGCAAGGACGCAGGGTGCAATGGATCCTTTTAGGAAGCAAATAAATCAACGCTATGCTAAAGCATCCGCACAGCAAATGAAAGAGGTAATTGATAATGTAAAGCTAGTTAGCGAACGGTTGGAGAGTATTAAGACGATGCCGGAACTTATGGCTGAGATTCATAAAAAATTTGATTCATTGATGAATAATATCAGTAAAGAGACTAAGAGTTTGGGTGAAGAAAGTCAAGAAGACTTAACAGCTTTGATTCTTTTGTTTTCATCGGACGCTTTGATGAATGCTCTAAAGGCGGAAGCAGCGGACAAGGAAGATAAAGAGAAAGCGACACCAGCACCGACACCGGCACCGGGAGTGGAAGCCACAGCGGCACCGGGAGTGGAAGCCACAGCGGCACCGGTAGAGTAATCAGCATCAAATTGGAATTGTGCCCTTGCTCATTCTTATTAAGAGTTAAGCGTCTAGAAATATTACCATCGTCTAAGCATAAATGTGCGGCATCGTTTTAGTACCTGACACTCCTGAGTACTCAACAATTACTGCGAGTACTCGCGGTCCGGACGCAACAACTGTTAAATGTTTCACGCTCGGTGGTGAACGCTATCAGCTACGCTTCTATCGCTTAGAAGTATTTGGTGGTGATTCGGCAACACAACCTGTGGAAATAGGAAGTGTCGGAAAAGGGACGCATATATTTGCGTGCAATGGGGAGATCTACAATTGGCAAAAGCTTAATCGCGAACTTAACACGGTAATCCAAGGGGATTGCCTTGTTGCGGCAAAGTTAATGGAACGATTGACGTTTTCATTGTCTACGCCAGAGAGTGACAGCATAAGCACACCTGATGACCGATTGCAAGAGGAGTTGGGTAGATTGCATGGTGAGTTTGCGCTTGTCTCTATACACACAGATTCAAAAACACAGCCCGATTCGGTTGTGGTGGCGCGAGATCGGTACGGCGTTCGCCCGCTCTACACCGGTGTGGATGCGGAGGGTCGCTTCTTGGCGGTCTCGTCGATGCAGGGTGTGCCAAGTCACTTAACGCACTTGTTCTCTCAAATGAAGGGCGGAACGTGGCAAAAGGTTCAGATGCTGCCCAACGGTGTCAACATAACGACGCGTGGCAAGCTCACACCACCACCCCTTCCACCTCTTGCTACAACAAACGTCGCTGGACTCCAGCGGGAATTTATGCGGGCAGTCAGTGTGCGGTGCCAACAGATTGGAGAAGACCAAAAAATTGGTGTGCTCCTTTCGGGCGGTATGGACAGTGTGGCTGTGCTTGCAGCGATGTGCGAATGTTTCGATCCGGCAAGAATAGTTGCCTTCACTGTTGCTTTTGGCAATTCGAGTACTCCCGACGTGGATATTGCCGGGCGAGTCTGTGCCGAGCTCGGCGTTGGCAAACACTCCGTAATTACGATGAAGGATGACCCAGAAGCGATATTGGTGCAGTTGCGGAAGGCTATTCGAGTACTCCACACATTTGACACAACAACGATCCGCGCAGGGACGATTCAGAACATGATGTACCGGGGTGCGGAAAGGGTAATGCAAGAGAAGGGGATAAAGGCGTTGCTAAGCGGCGAAGGTTCGGACGAGCTTGCGGGTGGCTACCAGTACTTTAAGATGGCACCTGGTCCCAATGCGGCTGATATTGAATCGCGTCGTCTGCTGGACGACATCTATATGTACGATGGGCAGCGCGCAGACCGCACCGCAGGGGCTTGGGGTAAAGAGATACGGCTTCCTTTTCTGGATACCAATGTGGTGCAAGCCTTCAAAGACTGGTGGGCACCGGAGGAACGCTGGGATGAACACGTGGAGAAGAAGCGACTTCGCGACGTGCTGGGTTCTATGCCCTGCTCCTCTTTCCAGACTGACGCGGTCCAGGAAGCTATCCGGCGCCCTAAGGACGCTTTATCAGACTCGGTCGGACGCCGCTGGGTAGAGCGTCTTAAACTGCTAGCCGCTGAGTACTGCGACGAACGCACATTTCCGCAGTGGACCCATCTACCGCCGCAAACGAAGGAGCAGAAGCTGTATCGTGATCTCTTTGAGCAAGAGTGCGGTGGTGATTCGGCGTTTCATACTCCTTATTTCTGGATGCCCAAGTGGCAACCGGAGGGCAGCCTGGGAGCGATGGATCCTTCGGCGACGGTGCTGCAATGCTTTACCGAGTAAGAGCACAAAAGGGATGCCTGATTTTGAATTGAAAGAAAATTACGGTATAGTCAAAGAAATACCAATACATTTGGTGGTCAGTATCGCCGGATCGCGGGATGGGCTCATCAGCCCGGCTCTGATGCGCGTGGCAGGCACCGAACCAGAAATGCAAGAGGAAGACATTGGTCATTTTAGCGAATTAATAAGTATTTGGAAACTAAACACGACTCGCGCGCTGTTGGAATGTGAGCGGCGATGGGTTGGGGTAGCACAGAGGGAGCTAGTGCGGCGCATTGTTGAGCGACAGCGGCACCCGGTTAGCACTATTCTTGCCTAAACCCCGTTGTTGATGGCTCCACTGGCACACGCACCTGCTTATGAATATAACCATTATCGATGGCTTGTGGGTCTCCATCTTCCTGAAACTCAACCATATTGGTAAAGTAAAAAACATCACACAAATACGAGTCGTTTAGAATGGTGCGGTAGATTAGGGAGAGCTCAGGGTGATGATCCAGCGCTTTGTAAATTTGCCGCCCACCGATGACCCACGCTTCGTCCACATTTAGCCCGCGCGCCAACTCAACCGCCGCCTCCGGCGTCCGCACAACCCGACACAACTTATCCGCATCCTCCTCTTGCATAACCGATGATACAATAATATTCACACGGTGCTTTAATGGCTTGTATTTAAGAGTCTCCCAAGTGGTGCGCCCCATAATGACCGCATTATTGGAGTTGCCAATGGTTGTTTTTTGAAAATGTCGCATATCTTCTTTGTTGTGCCACGGTATGTCACCATCCCTCGCGATACCACCCTTAGAGTCGGTGCATACGATTAGTCCCAACCGCATTTGAGTACTCAAATAACGTCAGTACTCTATGAACCCATTTGAATGGTGTTCACGCATATACGAAAGAGGGTGAGTAAGAGAATGGATGATTCTACAATATTTTTATATACAGTGACGGGGTTTTTTGGATGTGTCATTCTTGGCACATGTTGCTATGGATGCAGCGAGTGCGTGCGCGGTTATCGACGTCGTCAATTAAAAAACGCAACGCAGGTCTTCTTTATCAGCGGAACCAGTCACGATCGGTCGCTATCAGGAAGAGAAAATTTGCAGGAACATCCACAATTACCTCCGTCACAACCCCGAGAAGCATGGGAAATTTGATTACTGCCGACAGCAAACAGCTTGAGACTCAATGCGTCCTCCGGTTTGATCACTATACCTATTGACGACCGCCGAAACCCGCTGGAATCCAGGTGCACACGGCGCAGTATTGTAGCATACATTGATCACATTCTCGGGGGTGCAGTATCGTTTCTGTGTTTCAATGCAGTGCGGTCGTGGATTGTAAAGTCGTATGGGAGCAAGGTAGCAGTTTGAGTACTCGTTTGCTTCCCTCTCTGAATCGTCCTTGGCATTGGTTTTGAAATCGACCACGACGTTTGATCCCCCAGTGCCCAGATACCGTCCTGCGGGGCAGTACGCACTTCGCGTTTCATCGTAGTTCTCCGTTGTGGTTCCTTTGGCTCTAGCGCTGGTGTTCTTGGCAATATTGAAGAGTTGCAGCGAAAGCATCCACAAAAACAGTGTCAAGCAGATCGCAATTGCTACTGAGCGGTTAAACATTGTGTTTGTCTTGGCTGGTTATCGACGAACGGTCCGGGACTGAGTAATTGACTTACTACATAAGGCAATAAGTATTCAATTTCACAAGGGAACGAAGGAGGAGTCAGAAGTGATTGCTGACACAGGCACGGGTGAGCACAAAGCATAGTATGGATGCTGCAATGCTTTCACTATTGAAATAGCAAACATAACGACTCCAGTCAGAGAGGTAGCAATACGAATGCGCGCGAGAATTTCCATCTTGGGTGTCAGTCTAAGTCCGTTTCCCACTCACTCCCTGCGCCCTCTTTCAAATTGTCTTTCGATAGATGAGAATACACATTTCGGTGCGTTTTACTTTGATCCTTCAAGCCTATAAGAACAACCGTATGTAGTAGTTCCAAATTTGCGTTACACCAATGCTCGTGCTGATAATGTATGTTGTAATCGTTTACGTGATAAATTTTAAATACATAAGCATTGTTGTACTGACAAGCAACAATACTCTTAATAGCAAGAGGTAGATTGGTTAGGGTGGATAGTTCATTGGGAGCGAGCGACCACAGCTCCTCACCAAACACCACATCCACCTCTTGCATTCCTGTTGGTGCCGAAGCGGCACACTCAAGGCGCAATGGTTGTTGTGTTTCTTCATTTACATTTGAAAATGAAGAAGTATACCGAACACGTCCGCCGTCCATCCACGTGCTTTCAAACTTAATTGCCGCTTTAGCAATCTCTTGCTTTGAAAGTGTCATTTAGTTACTGGTTGATTTAAAAAGATTAAATCGCTTAATGTTAATTTTAGCTAAGTTAAATATGCCGATTTGTAAAGCCGCGCTGGAGGCACTAAAGGTGTCGTCCAACCCAGGACGGCGGAGTTTTAGAGGTGTGCTCCAATTAGCAAGAGTTGAGCGAGTATACGATGGAGACACGATTAATGTGCTTACAGCACTGGATAGTCGCGAACCCTACTATGAGTACTCGCTGCGAATTCTTGGAATAGATGCCCCCGAGCTCACTCCTCCACGGCGAATCCAGCATCGGGATCTCCACGTAGAAGCCGCAAAGGTTGCTCGGGATAGACTCCGAGTACTCATACCCGAAAAGTCAATTATTTGCGTTGACTACAAGCCAGAAGACAAGTATGGACGATTGCTGGGCACGATCTATGATGATGATTGGGCACTATATGATGAGGATCCAAACAGAGCACTCACAGAAGCACGCAATCTGGGACAGCAGCTTTTAGAAGAGGGTTTTGTAAATGAGTACTTGGGTCGACGAAAAACACTATTTACTCCACAAAAGTTGGAAGAAATTATTAGATTAGGCGAAGAATATGGGTTGTGATAGTAGTCCTATGATTACGGCAACAACCGCAGATATTGTACAATTTTTGGTTGGTGGATTTCTTACGGTTGCTGCGTCCAAGCTGAGTTTGCGGTTTGGTTCGCAAATTGGAGCACTAGCGTGGACCATTCCGCTTCTAATGATCGTTTCAGTTGTAACCCTCAGGTACTCGGGGAGTAGCAAGAGGATGCTGGCGAATTTGTGTTTCTCTAGTTTTTGGACTACGCTCATAAACGCGGTTGCGGGTGTAATACTTGGTATGCTTGTGTTAGCAGTGCCTGGCAACATAGGCTGGGCGGTGGCAATCAGTGTGCTTCTAAATATTGGTATAGCTGCTGGATACTACAAGTATTTTCTCAAATGAGTACACATTAGAATGAATAAGAAAGAGCTTAAAATGGTAATTCGCGGAGCGCAGTTCATTGGAGGCGGTGCGCTAACTGTCTTGGCAACTTGGCTCAGTGACACCTATGGACCGTCCGTCGGTGCACTCATTTGGGTTTTCCCTATCTTACTCTACGTGTCTTTGGCGGGAATGGCGGCAACTGGCGAGACAACGGCGCGTATGGCGCAGTTTTGCTACTCTAGCTTTCCCACTACCATGGTGAATGCGATTTCCATCCTCTTGCTAGGATGGTTGGTCACTAAGTTTCCCGGCGCAGTGTGGAAAGCGATCAGCGCCAGTATCATAGTCTGCCTGGCAGTAGGTCTCGTAATTCGTAAGTTTATTTAAACAAACGCAAGCACTTAAAAACCCTTGTATAAAGAACCCTCGCCGGTGAGCGGACCATACGCCCAGCCTGCTCTACTGGGGACCCAGCGGGAATCATACGCCACGTTCTCAACCACATCAGGCAAAGTTGGATTCTCCGCCAACTTGGTTAACCCAACCGGCAGGAGCGGACGACCCGCACTATGCGGGTCCACAAACAGCAAGGGAGCTGATGAGTGGTGGGCGGGCTCACCAACCCCACCCACCAACCCCTCTTGCATACCACGAGCTTTGCGAATCGCCAACTTCTCAAAGCTCACTAGTTTAAATGCCCAACAAATGATTAGCAAGAGGACAAGTGTGGTGATGGTGATGCCAACGAATTTAGGGGTGAGCTCGTGGTCGTAGATTAGGGTTGCGTATCTGGTCATTTTATCCATTGTGTGGGTTCTGTACTCATTGTGAGAAAAGCTTTAGTGCTCTAAAATGAATGAGTTGACGCGCGATGGGAGCCCCTTGCGCCGCTTGGTTGCCATAACATCGTATATTTCGCTCTCGCTCATGCCCGAAACCCCCTTTGCATACTCCATCAGCGCCTCATAGGGCGCTCGCTTTAGCCAAGCGGCAATAGACAAATCATATCCAAGCACGTAGCATTCGTCGGGAAATACTGCGCTGCTCAAAGTATTTCGCATGTCTATTACACGATTATCCTCTGGTTCACATCTATTCAAGATACACCGTAGCAGTAGCCGTGAATACGGGCAAATAAAGGAATCACTAAATGCTTGGGTCTCGAGCTTGTCATTAGAATCGTTTTTCCATCCGTGAATTCGTGTCATCCATAATTCTGGATCGCGCCTAAGAGTTATCCAATGAAATATTGTGGGCACACGATGATTTAACGCAAAGCGCTGGTCACGTCGCGGGTAACGTCTGCCAAGTTTGCAAGAGCAAACGAGTGGGGCAGTATGGAGTGTGCCTGCAAAATATATATAACGCTGAAGAGTGGCACTAATCTTTTGAATACGGGGATTTTGCCGCAGCATCATTGCCGTGGAGTGCACTAATCCACTAAATTTATAAACAATACGCATTGCTATCTCCTTCGGCAAACCAAGATAGCAAAGTATATTAATGACATCATTAATAGCGCATGCGATAGGCTGAGTCATTGAGAATGGCGACGCTTACCGAATAAGCCACTCACCGCTCAAAATTGATTTCGCATTCGTCAAGTACTTATTGGTAATTTCAACGACCCGACGCACTCGTGTGTTTTCGCTCTCAAACGACTCTCAACGACTCAACGACCTTACCCTTCCAAATCTTATCCTCTTGCTTAGCACTCAAACTTAAAAACAAAAAACAAACAAAAATGTCCTCTCTTTGCTTTGCTGCCTGTTACTCCGAAGTAGCTGATGCAATCGGACATTTCGATGACCGATTGCATGAGCTTCTGAGTCTTCAGATGTCAATGAAGGACCGCTCCGCTCCGGCGGCGTGGTGTGCTAGGACCGTCGACGATTTCGTCGATGAACTTTGCCAGCTAGCACACCAATTTGGCATCGAGTCCCTTGGTGAACGACCCGCAACCCTATTCTTCAAATTGGCAGAGTGGACGGCGCAAGGCGACCTCGAGTACGATTTTGGGATTTCCTTGATGAATTCGATCATTGACGTCTTGTATCCAAACGCAGGATATGCGTCGCGTGCACTCTTTGTGTCCGTGGCTATCTACGACGCCGAACACGCTGAACCGTTCCCGATGGTGCGCCACGTGGGGGATGATGCGAAGCTTTCGAGCTGGTTCGACTTCGAAAAGGACATGTGCCAGAGCGCGTGTTGGTTTTGGCAGGAGCTGACCATTGACATTCTCCCGCCGATCGCTGACCGAATGGAATACTTCGTATACGACGGTGTCCATTATGATTATGAACCAGGTTATGACTTCTCCAGCGATGACTATTCCGACGAAGAATTTGATGAAGACTTCATCGCAAACAGATCGCACGATTGGGACGTGGTGCCTCGGAGCCCACCAGAGGCAGCACCAGCGGCATCCACTCCATTCACACGTGCGATTGTGGAAATCAAGGAAGCTCTGTATTATGCCGAATCTCTACCGGCAGATTCGGACGATCGCGTCCGCGCCACTGGACGCAGCCTCGAACTTGCGGTCCAACATCTACGCTTGTTCTTGGATGAGAACTCTGCGTCTTGTCAAAGATTCATCGCTACAATGTTTACCAAGATGTCCCAGCTGCACTCGGAACACGCGCACCGATTTGACGCGCTCGGTATTGATGGACCGAACAAGCACATGGCTCGTGCGATCTTGCTTATGTTCGACCAACTACACGCGCCAGGGACACGAGTTGTTCTGCGGAGTCAGCTTCTTGCACGCCTGCGATGCTCCGATTATGATCTTAGTATCAGGGGACAACAGGTTATAGAAGAGCAACTAGCAACGTATAATGAAGTCATCCAGAACATCCCAAATCTTATTTCCCAAACCAGTTACATTCGGGCAATTAGCGAGGATGTCGGCATCAACGACCCACCGCTGGACGCTGGAGTGATCGACGCTTGGAACTGCTACGAGCTGCGTTCGGGACTTGTGGTGCGAGCTCTGCCGGAGCAACCAGAGATCAACGCGATTGAGCACCACGGACTTACGCACCCAATGGACGAGGACCCGTCCCCCCGCTGGAACAACGATGGAGGCGACACTGAATGCGAATGCCGAGAACTCCAGAACCTGGACGATTCCGGGCTCACCGTCGGATATGCTCAACATTTACGGGACTGTGGCTACAGTTCCGCCGTTAACGACGGATGGTTTGACGCAGAGTACAATCACAACGACTATACCGAAGCAGGATGGGGCGACTACTGAGAACGACACCAAGACCTTTTTTGTTTCTCTTTCCCCAACAGAATGGGGTGGGGTTGGTTTGTACGTTATAGACCGTGGAGCCCCAAAAGATGGACTTTTCTCTCACGAAAGAGGTAGATAAATGGCTCAGGCACACGAAGCACCACCGAGAGACGTGCTACGCTTGTTAGCACAAGGCGTTGAAGCGTCAATGGACAATTCTAACTGGACCTATGAGCTGGATATATATAACTTGGGAAATCCAGAGAGCGTACGCAAGTATGAGCAGTTAAAGAGCAGAATAAGTGCGCAAGCATCCACTACTTGTCAGGGTATAGTAAATCCTGCATATGTTAAGGATCGGTTCGGGGTTAACGATTTTTTGTTTGTTCTCAATCTCCGCACTGGTAAGGAGACATCCGTCCCCGTCGGATTCGCAATTGTTGAGCAGAGGCAGGATGAAGCAGGTTATGCGCATCTTTACATAGATGTCATTTGCGCACTTATTTCTTCTCGCGTAAAAAGCATTTACGAAGGACGGATCCAATTTGGTAAAAATGCTCCACCATTGAAGCCCGGGGCTGGCACCATTCTTTTATCACGAATCAGGGAGTGGGCGGTTGAGCAAAATGTTAATTACGGAGCAGGTTATTCTTATATTCAGTTAACCGCGTTGCCCTACGTTGTAGGCTACTACGAGCGAAATGGATACCAAGTGCCTGATGGTGCCGGCGGCGTCCTGCACAATTTGCGTTTTACGTCTAACGAAGAGTTTGAAACAATGAGTCGAATTGGCGATGCGTTGACAATGGAATTAAGCGGCACAAAGCAAGAGCAATTGCATGAATTTGCAAGAAATCTTACAAAGTCCTTTGAGGATTACACATTCAGTGTCAACGACGATGAAACGATTACTGCATACGATGAGGGAGGTAAAGAAGACGCCGAACTAACAGAACAAATAAACAGTGTGCTATCCGATGCAGCCAAACAAGAGGAGTTGAAGGATATGGTGGAGGAAATACGGGTGTTATATAAAAGAGGACTCGTTGAAAGTGAGGACGCAGGAAAACGAGTACGGGGCTTGCCTAACGTGCAAGGAATAACCATGAAGCTCAATCTAGAGCCGCTTACTATAGAAGCAATTAAG
>Ga0181380_1000599_pt1 | contig 16058 bp, 32 predicted proteins | sample 3SPOviralmetaG_FD_130116 | JGI IMG/M metagenome (GOLD analysis project Ga0181380, IMG submission 130116) | Marine viral communities from the oligotrophic San Pedro Time Series (SPOT) site, San Pedro Channel, CA, USA - 3 SPOT_SRF_2009-08-19 | ecosystem: Environmental > Aquatic > Marine > Strait... | reverse complement strand
TTTCTTCTATCTTTACTGGTACAATATAATTCTTTTCTATAAATCCCCCTCTAGTTGTAACAAAGGCTTTAGTATTCCAAACATTACCATTAGATATTTCTTTTGTTATAAACCTTATTTCATTTTCTAAATCTTTAGAACTACCTACATCTATTTGCATTAGATAAGCATTATAATTTCTAGGAACTGTATAAACACACATAAGGGTCTGACCATACCCTGCTTGTATCTTGGCTACAGTAGTAGATGAAACTGTTATAGTTATATCTCCAACATTAGCATCACCAGTATTAGCAGTTTTCATAAAAGCCCTAAACACCCTGCTAAATGTTGTACTTCCTGCACTACCACCTATTGTTAATGTTTCTGTAGCTAAATCATAATTTTCATCTAAGCCCTGTATTTCTACTGTTCCAGTATTGTCATCAGTATCACTTGAAGTAGCTGTGGCTGTTCCTGCTGAAGCATATGTATAAAGGTTATTGCCGTCCCAAATAGTTTCAAAAGAACTACCAACAGCAGTATTTAAACCAAACTTATGTATCCCACTAAATCTGTTTACAAGACCTTGCTGTAGCCCTAGTCCAAAAGGTGCATTATTTATACTTGCAAAAGTCATTTCTTTTTCCTCTTTCTTTTACTAGCCCTTGAAATAATATCTTTATCAAATGTTCCAGACCTACCTTTACTTATTAACTTGTTTACTCTAGCCATAGCCCACGCTTGCATTGGTATTTTAGGTCTACTGCCACTTGAAAGAAAAGCTCCTTGACCCCTACGAAAAGATGCCTTCAAATCAGCCAAATTAAATAGTTTAGATTTCTTTGCTTTAGCCTTTAAAGTATTTAGAGTTGTTGCTGACAATGGTTTTCTTTTAACAGCCATTAACCAGTTCTCCTCTTTAATAGTGCCAAAGGTATTCTTGCACCAGACTTATACAAAGAACTTACTTGCTTTATAAGACTAGCTCTTTGATTTCTTTTAGCACCCTTTAACCCAGATAAATATTTCTTGGGTATCTTGGTTTTTTTATCTTTTGGTACTTTACGTTTCTTCGCCAACTGTTTGACCCTCTACTTCAGTTGTCTGGAATTGACCTCTAACAGTTCTGGTAGCATCTATTTCATCATTAATGGTTTTCATAGTATCATTATCATCTATGACTGCTTCAGCTATCTGTTTATCTATTTCTTTATTAAATGTTTCAGATTTTATGCCACTAGCTTTAGCCATCTGTAAATAAGTAAGGTCATTAGCCCAATCTCTAATATCAAATGTATCTGGATAATTTACTGAGCCATTCCATTGTTTATCTTGCCATTTAGCGAATAAATCCCATATTTGCTCTTCTGCATTTTCTAAATAATCGGCTTTTTCTGATAACCTAGCATTTAATAACTGAAATTCAGTTTGTAAGGCTATGCCACTTGCTATCTGTGTACCTGTGGCTCTTACTGACCCCATGTGGGTTATTCTATCAATAGCATCAACCTTGCTTTGAATACATTTCATAATGCCCTCTAGGTTTTGACCGCTAGGCTGGATTATATAAGGTTTTAAAGCTGAATCTAAGTCTTCTGGTATTTCTATAATAGCACCTGCACCTGCACTAGCTTCAACATTAGGAGTTTTAACTAAACTAGGGTGGTTAGCTAACCTAATTAATTGTTCTTTCTCAGAATAATCATTATAAATAGATTGCTGTAAATAGGCTACGTCAGCCAAATCACTTATACCTACAGGTCTTTTAGCTCCTCTTAGATTATAAACATTAACCGCAGGAATAACCCCTATAGCATTAGGTACTTCCTCAATAAGTTTAGGTTCTTTGTCTGTATATTCTTCTGTGTAGTCCTCAAACTCATATGTAAGTATACTTTCCTCAGTAAATACCTTGATAATAGCTCTTTGAGAATTTACATCTTCTATGACAACCAATAAATCTAAATAAAATCTACCACTTGCTGACCTTTTATAATTCCAATTAACAATATTCTCTGGTGTATATATTGAAACATAAGGTCTTATATCTTGAGCCAATTCTTCTGCTCTTGTCTTAGCATTAGACTGAGGTTTATCAATTACAACCCAACAGTTACCATAAATACTAGCGTTCATCTGAACTTCTCGCATTACAGTATTAAAGTTTCTTCCGTCTAAATCAGCATCTTCTATAAAAGAAGCTAATTGTGGGTCACCATCTAAATCGCCATAATTTCTTGTAGGTGGTACTCTCCATAGAAAGCTAGTGTATATTTGCACAACATTCTTACAATGATTGTCTACTGGAGTATGTCTTATTCTTTGGTCATATTCTTCTGGTGTTTCTAATATGTATCTGTGAAGATAATAGCCGTTTTTGTAATCATTACCGCCTAAATAACTGCGAATATAAAACTCCCAGTTAGCTATATTTTGATGCCATAAATCATGTTTATTGTGTAGAAATTCTTTGTCCATCAACTCCACCTCTTAGCAGGGCTTGCAACAAAATTCCGTCTAAGGGGAAAATTAAACTCAACTAAATACCCAAGAGCATCATTCATGTGGTCATATCCACTATCCTTATCTGGTATATGTGTACCCTCTTTGTATATCTGTCTTTCTATGCTTTTTATTACATTTTTGCAAGATTTTAGAATAAACAGATTGTTTTTACCATTAACATTTTTAAGTTTTGAATTAACTGAGTTAATCCTATCCCTCACTAGAGGTGCTGTATTTCTACATTTTACATCAAATCCTGCATTTTTCAATATACTTATGTCAGTAAATCCCCCTGCGGAGGTTTTTCTTTGTCTAGCACTAGGGTCTGGGTAAACTATTATTTGTTTATTTTTATATCTATGCCTTATTTCCTCACACATTTCTTGAGTATTTGAGGAATATATTTGTATTTCATCTGTAACTATAATGGTCTCATTAATCACATAACAAACAACAGCAGTCATAGGGTCTACGTTAAAATCTAAACCTATGTGCAAAATTGGGTATTCTTTATCAAACTTATCAATAATATTTTTATTTCTATCAAAATTATAATAAATCATTCCAGAATAATTAACAAAAGTAGCTTCATACTCTTGCTGAAATGTTCTTATATCTAAATCTTGTTTAGCTTGCTCTACTTCTTCATCACTTACATTACCACCCTCTAAAGTAGTATATTTAAATGATGACCAATCTTTATTAGTTTCCCCTTGTTTATAAAGCTCATAAGACCAATTACCAAAACCTCTAGGGCTTCCGCAGAATAAAGCATGACCCTTAGTGTCTGACAATGTGGGTCTTAATACTTCATACCAAGCCTCTTTACTTACATCTGCAAATTCATCAATACACAGAAAGTTTAAACCAACTCCCCTCAGAGACTGCTCATTATCACTACCTCTTAGGGTTATTTGGCTATTATTCTTGAGCGTAATTGTTAAATCACTATGGTTTATGCTCTTAACCCATTTGTGATATATCATCTTTTCTTTGAGGACATTCCAACAAATAGCTTTGGCTTGTCTGTAGCTAGGTGCAACATACCAGACCTTTTGATTAGGTTTACTTGCAAACTTAGCTAATTCATTAATAGCTAGGAATGTTTTACCAAATCTTCTACCTGTAATTAAAACCCTAAACCTTGCATCATTTGTAATAACTTCTCTTTGTGGGTCTGATAATGGCATTAATCAGTAGACCATACTAAAGGTTCTTCATTCTCGGTCTGTTCTATCTTATCTTGCTGACCTAACATATTTTTTCCCAAGAATATCTGCATTGTTACATTACCATTTTCGGCTGATTGCCATTGCAATTTTCTTAATTTAATTTTTACGTTAGCCCTGCCTTTTGTTAAAAATTCGGAATAACTTTTTCTAATTAGACCTTCATCACAACCATAAAAGTCTGCTATTTCTATGTTAGTACATCCATAAGATGCCAATTTAAAAACTTCTTTAGTATCAATTAAATATTTTTTTGGTCTTGCCATTATCCTCTAACCCATGAGTGCGGTATCTTGTATTTAACTAATATTTCTCCATAAATCTAGTATTTTGTCTTATTAAGCTCGATTTAAGAGCCATACAGTAGGGGTAAACCATGTCTCTAGTATGATTGTACCCTTTAATATGAATAGTTTCTGTTCTTAGCTGTAAGCCCAGAGGGAAAAGGTCTTTGGTCTCCATTTCTATTTTTAGCCATTTGGTAATAATCAGCATAACAAGAATAATCAACCTTACCTAACCTATCTAATTCCGCTAACTCATCAGAAACATCTTCAAACCTTTCTTCTTCTTTTTCTGTTTTTTTAGCCTTTAGCTTTTTATGTAATTCTTTTAAATCTGTGTAATTATTTCTAATTTTGTTAAATTTCATTTTTAGCCCTCGCTTGTTTAAGCATTTTAAAACAATCTTTTCTGTTAAAATTATACCTGTTTATTAAGTATTTGTGTAACTTTTTTATATTTGTTTTTGCTCTTATGCAAAGCTGATACCCATAATAAAACCTTTGTATATCCCTTTTGGCATAAGCATCACCAATACATTGAAAAACAGTTGTGTTTCCTTTAATTAAGCTCATAGTTGTCATTTTTAACCTCACTTTTAGAATACATTTCATCATGTAAATCTTGTCTAATTAGCTCTAAATCAAAAATAGCATCATTTAAACAATCCATTTGAATAGTATCTGGCATTTTAAAATAATCTTTTGTGAATATCGTCTCTGCTTCACAAGTTTCAGAATTATAAACTATTTCTATAATTTTCATGTTTATCCCCTAAAGTCCAAGTATTCCATTGCTTGCTGTTTAGTAAACTGCCCCTCGCCAATAGCTCTTTCAACATCGCTTGGGTATCTTTGTGCATACCCCTTGATAAAACTTGAGTTCTTTTTGTTTTGTATCGCATCTTTAAACATATTTAGCCTATTAACATAAGGGTCAGCAGGGTTGTTATCTTGTTTCTTGGGTTGCTCATCTAAATACTTTTTAGCCGATAACCAAAATGCAGGTTGTTTGGCAAATTGTTTATCCTCAACAGAAGTATAATAGTTTTTGTACATTTTTGCTAGTTTTTCTGGTTGCTCTAACCACTCATGTTCCAGTTTTAGGTAGTTCTTTTCAGCTATCCCCTTACTCACTTTGTTGGGTATACTTTCCCAAAACTTTAAAAAATAAGAACTATAACTTACTTTAGTAAGTTTATTAGGTTTAGGTATAGGTATAGGTATGGGGGTTTCGTCTAGGGGGGTGTTTAGGTTATGGTTTAGGTTATGCTCTAGGTTATGTTTAGGTTTATGGCTGGGTTTTTTTGGTCTACCACCTAGCTTACCATTTTCCTTAGATGTTTCTATTCTGTGAGTTATATAAAGGTACTCTTGTAGCTGTTTTTCATTCTGATAATGACTGCCAATTAAAACAAAAAACTGTTCTAATATATTTAAACAACTTTGTTTTTCACTATCAGTTATACAATTACCTATTCTGTAATAAGTGTTTTCGTTATTTAATATCCCAGAGCATCTTTTGTTCCAGTTCCAACAAAGTAACCTAATATATATCCCTATTTCCTCATTTGTGAGGTGCTGAGTACCTGCAATAAAAGCATCTGTGAAAAGATACCAAGCATTTAATTTTTCTTTTGGTTTTGAATTTTCTTCAATAAACATAACTAACTCCAAATCATTTGTTTATATTGTTATAGACCCCTCTAGGAAAAACCTAAAGGGATTTTTTGGTTAATATCCCCATACTTCCTTCCTAGCATTTAAAACAGTTTCTTCTTTCCATATCCAATTATCTGGATTAGGAATTAGAGCCATTTTTACATCATCTTTTGAATTTACTGATTTGAGGAAGTTACCCATAACTTTTACAATATGTTTACATATATTTAAGTGGTGGTCATAAGTAGCTAACTCCAACTGGGTAAATTCAGCAGGTTTTGTCTTAGTAGGTGTTTTTAAATACCATAGCATTTGTCTAGCATTGGTAGCCCTGTGATAGATGGACTGTTGCATAGCATGACTAGTGCTTATTTGCATAGGATTGGTCTTAGAAGTCTTTAAATCGATAAAGAAATCCTCTTTAGTGTTTTTATCTTCAAAATGAAAATCTGTATAACCAACAAAAGGTATATCTTCTATAGATACTTCAACTTTCTTTTGGTAGCCTAACATTTTCCATTGAAAAGCACGTTCTTTGAACTCATATGCCCCAAGTTCTAATAAAGGTACTAAATTATCCCTTTCATCTTCTACTTTTGGGTCTGTAATCCTAGAACAATTATCATCAAATTCAGCTATCATTTTTTCACTAGCTTCATCAAATGTCATCCCATTTAAAATCATATTTAAGCCAGATTCCACAGCACTACCTCTGTTAGCTGAAGCACCCCCAGGGAACTGATACCCAAATATTCTTCTTAAAGCCCACCTTTCCCTATAGAAAGCAAACTCATTTAAATGACTAAAAGACAATGGCAGTAAACTTTTACCGCCATCATCAAACTTTTGAAAATGTTCAATCATATCTTATTGACCCAGTCTTGCAGGTGGTCTCGATTTTTAATCACCTGTGCCTTTAAATCAAAGCATTGGTCATGAATATTACTAGTCCTGCCAAATCGTATAATATACTCATTAATAGAGGCTATTAATTTGCTCATAACTTTTATGTCACTCATATGCTTGGCAATAGCGTCTTCTTTTTGCCTATCTAATTCCTGCTCTATTTCTTGGTCAGTCATTATTTACTCCCTTTAATAAGGGTGTATTCAGCATATCTTTTACCATTATCAGCAGTTTGCATTACTGACATGATATCATAGCCATATCTTCTTAAATTGTAGATTATAGCACTTAATCTGGTAGCCCTAAATTTATGGATAGCTTCCCATGAAGTGATTTTGTTGCCTTGCTTTAGGTAGTGTAGTATTTGTTCTGTCTGGTTCATAACAATTCCTTTCTATAAATGTTTTGCCAGTTCTCTTTCATTAACAACCTTAGTTCTTAGGTCATCTCTGAAAGCCTTAAAGGATTCAAATCTTATCTTAGACCTGTTCCTTTCTTTAAGGGTTCTTTCGTATCTATCGAAATAGTCCTTAAATTTGGTATCTGAGTAAATCAATCCGTTTAACTCAGTCATATTTTTGTACCCCCCTTTTCGAGAATAGTAAACAGTCAATTCAGCAATTATCATTTTTTCTTCTTTTTTCATTAACTCAACTGCTGTATCTAAATCCGCAAACCTCATACCTAGTTCTTCTTGTTGATATGATAGCTTACTAGGGTCAAAATCTATTGTGTAAATGTCACTCATTATACAATTTTTTCCACTCTTTATCTGATATTTTCTTTAATAATTTAACTTTCCATTCCTCATTTATAGATTTATCTCTATGAGCGTGGTCATGACAAGACCTACAAACTGGGAATAAATTATCTATTCTATTTAATCGGTTGTTTTTTACCCCACCCATACCTTTAGGAATTAAATGGTGTATATCTACCGCTTGCTGTCTATTACAGCCCCAACAAATGGGAATATCGTATTCATGATACCCCCAAAAGTCAGCAAATAGTTTCTTATAATTTTTTAAGGTTTTCATTAAAAGCACTTACAGCTTGTTTAGTAAGTTCTGCAATATCATGAACTGAAAATGTGCCAGAACCCATAGACCGACCAACTATACCTGTAACAAATATATCTAGCCTTTGGGTATCGCTTTTACTAAACCCATTAGATGTAGGTTGTACTGGTGTAGCTTGAACTGGTACAGCTTGCTCATATTGGGCTTGCTGTTGTGCTTGTTCCTCTGAAGTTTCACCATTAGTAACAATTTCAACATCTTTGATATTGCTATATTGGTTGCCCTTTTCGGATGTTTTGGTGTTGACTATGCTAAACTTAATAACATCCCCAGATTTAGGAACTGGATACAAAGGCATTCCCCTTGCATATAGCATCTTTCCGTCTGTAGTTTGTATTGCATAGTTTGGAATACCATCTTTGGTATTGTCGTAAATTCTGTCTACTGTACTCATTTTTTATACTCCAATTTTATTATTTATTTAATACGTTATAGCCTCGACCCTCTAGGCAATTATTAATTAAATCTCGCCTGGTTTGTGCTTTAGGGCTTAACCATAACACTTTGAATCTTAACAAATTATATACTATTTTACCCTGTTCTAAAACAAAATTTGTTTCATCTTTTACAAGGTCTCGACAAGTAAATAAATCGTCATGATATCTGTTCATATCGCCTTTGATATTAGCAGATGATTTACCTCTACTATCTACTATTGGTGTTGTAGAGCAAGCTCCTAAAGCCACCAATAAAGTACATATAGAGAATGCTTTATTTATTTTCATAATAATTCTCGTTTATTCTTTTCAGAACTAATTTATTTAAATCTTTTCTAATACTATAAATAATTTTTAATTCTGTTTTGTTTGCATCCCCGCTTTCTAATTTTCTAGCGTTTCTTTGTCTGGCTTTATTAAGAAGCTCTGCATATTCCTTGAAAACTCCATAATATTGAGCCACAGACATATTTAAAACTCTAGCTGTATAAAGCTCAGTACAGCCTATTTTAACTGGTCTATCTATCATTATCTGCCCCTATATTGTTTATTCCATATTCTTCGATAAGTTTTCTAAGTTCCAGACCATCTTCAAAACCTCTTTTGTAATAGGCTGAAAATAAATTATCTGGATTTTTCTTTTGATTAAGAATGGCATCTTTAATGCCATCCTTATAAAATGTTAGGTAATTTTGTCTTTTCTTTTCCATAGGGTTGTTCATTGACTTTTTCCTTTAGCTATCTCTATAGCTTCATCTTCAATTTCAACATATTCTGAAGCCCAAATTCCTTTATCACATACAGAACAATGTAAAATAGGTAGATAATAACTAACTTGTTTCCATTCTTTACGACCATCTAAATTTGTTAAATGATAAGATAGCTTTACTGGATTATCACAAACAAAACATTTATCTTGGTTAACTCTAACTTTTTTATGTAATGTTATCATTATTATCCCCTTAAAATGCTATTAGTGAAAAATAAGCAAAAGCAACTCCGCTAAATAACAAAACTGTTTCTGCTATATAAACACCATAGTTTTTAATAAATTTAATCATTAGTTTGCTCCGTATCATCTAATTTAAAATTTAAAATATTCGACCTGTAAAACATACTTATACAAGCATTATCTGCCATTTCATCAAATTCACGAGAGTTTTCAGCAATATTAAATTCCTTTTTCAATCTCTCTTTATATGACTTTATGGTGTCTGCAATATTAATGATTGCTTGTTTGTCTTCTCTCGATAAATTTTCAAAATTAATCATTAAATCCCCTCCCTGCTAAATATGCTTCGTATTGCTCATAAGACATATCTTGTATTTCAAAGTCTGTTAGTTTTCTTTGTTTTTCATTAATCATTTCCCTTAATTCGCTAAGGGCTGAAGCTACATGTAAATTCCAAGGTATATTTTTTGAAATTCTATCTGTAATTTTTTGAAGTCTATTTATATCATGTATTAAATTACTCATTAGTTTACCCCCTCTTCATCAACATATATTTTTAATACTTCATTATTAAAATCGCTTGCAATGGTATTGATTGTGTAAGTTTTACCATCAACAATTATATTAATAAGTAGCTCTTTTGATTTTTCGTTACTGATAATTTGATTTACTGTATTAAGATTCATTAGTTTACCCCCTAACCTTGATTAATGTTCTGTAATGTAATGATTGAATGTTATAGCCACCTGCAAGAATTGTATTAATTGTGACTGTCTGATTTCCCTTATCAGTTTCAACAGCAAAATAACCATTAAAACCATCTGAAGAAACTTCGATATTATTTGAAATAACTTTGGTAATTCCTGCTTCTTCTAGCTTCTTAGCCATCTTAGCATTTCTTGCATTGATAACTGACTGAGCATCTTTAACCGCTAAATCTTGAGCCATAAGAACGTTGATGCCTCTTAGCTTTTGAGACAAACCTTTACCACCTGCTACAGTATATAGGTCATCCCAGTTAGTGCTTTTTGTACCATGATATTTAGTTGGTGCTTTCCACCAATTTGTTACAGCTTCATGCTTTTCCTCATAATAAGCTATTTGCCTATCAATATACAAAGCATCAAACTTTTCAAAAATCTGCTCTAAATCTTTGATTATTTGCTTATATGTCTGCATTTTATACTCCAATTATTATTATTAAGTTGTTTAATTACTAATTAACCTAATTTATTTTCTAGGTTATTTCAAGCCCTAAATTAAAAAAAATACTATTTAATTGTAAATAATACTGATTTTTGTTAGAAATACTTAGGTTCTTACCCCTATTTTAGAGCCTATTTTATGTTTATTATACTCCAATAATGAACTATACATAGGGGGTAGATTGAAAGGTTTACTCCCTATGACTAAAGAAGCTGATATTCAAATAGCTTGTAACCAATACCTAGAATACTTAGCCAAGACATATAACTTTAGACATTTTCATGTACCCAATGAGGGTAAAAGGTCTATTCATTATCATGCTAAGATGAAGAAAATGGGTTTAAAGTCTGGCTGTCCAGATATTATTGTTGAATATCCAGAGGGTAAAATTTTATATATTGAATTAAAAGGTCCAAAAGGTAGGTTGTCTGATACCCAAAAACTGTGGGCTGTACAATCAGAGATTTTGGGGACACCTCACTACATTGTGAAAGGGGAGGTTTCAGAATGTCTTGAGTTAGTTGGAGGCATAATTAAACAAAACATTCCTTTACGTTAGTATTGTATCCCTTTTTTCTTTAATATCCGCTGTACAGCCCTTAAATCGCCCTTATTGGGCATTCTATAACGTCTTCTACCCTTTCTTTTCTTCATAGGTCGCTTATCTATGAGTTCAGATAAAGTAGATGTGGTTGTAAAACCTTCCATTATTTCTTTTTCATTTTTTTCTTTTTCTTAGGTCTTCCGACTTTTGAACCATAAGTTCCTTTTCCTTTAGGCATGATATTTTCCTTTCTTCTGCACAATATCTACAATTAGTTTCGCATTTTCCTAAAATACAGTCAATGAACTCTTTGCCAAACTCTTCCTCTAAATCATCTTTTCTTTTTGTCATTTATAGCCTTATGCCAGAAGTAATTGGCTATACCATTAAAGAAATCATATAATTTCATATAAAACTTAGTCATTTAGTTAAGCCTTTTTGCTTTTCATAAGTTCTTAAACCACCCAAACCAAGCATACCCATTAAAACAGTCATTAATGAACCCATATCAAAGGCAGGGAGTTCTGGTAATGCAAACCCAAATAAAACCGACAAAAACATTATTAATGGCTGTAGTACAAAATGCCATGCTAAAGCTATTCCGCAAGTCCAACCTATAAAGGGTCTCCAACCTGCTACAAATATAGATTTATGACTAGCTTCTGCTTTGTTTATTTCTAATTGCCCTTTAGCAAGCTCTTGAGCGTGTTTCTGGCTCATAGTAGCTATATCATGTGCTAATCTAGCCTTTTGGTCTTTATCCTCTATAAACTTATCTAAAAGCCCTGTAACTGGTCCTATTAATGCTTGTATCATAAACTTTTACCCATTTTCTCTATTAGTCTTTCAGCCCTGTTAGTGGTTTGCCTATACCAAAGTGAATCTTTCATTTCAGCTTGAGCTTTAGCAATATCCCCATCTATTAGAGCTTGTTTAAAATTTCTAAATTTATTTAATCTTGGTAAACCTAATTGGAAAACCATATGGGTTACACATTCTTTTATATTATCGTCTACTTCCATACCATCGCAGAATTTTTCAGCATCATTAATGGCAACATATAAATCAACCTCAAAACACTCATCAACTCTTTCCTTAGATACTGTTGTGCCTACTTCCATATCATTCTCTGGGTCTGTAGCCCTTACTAAATGCCCTACACCAAATGTTTTGTATCCAAGGTGGTCATTATAAACTTCATACTTAACACCCTCTTCAAACATTATATCTTTTTTTAAATGCTCTACATCCATTATTTATCCCCTTTATGTTCGTGTCCCATCCAAATACCAAATACACCTGTCATAACACCCATTACAACTGATACAAAAGCTGATTGACTAGCTGTGGGTGCATCTAAATCCATAAACCATTCAGCACATCTCCAAGACATAACTGTACTAGCAAGCATCATACATCTTGGCAATATTTTCCATTTTAAAAACTGCTCAACTGATACCATTAATACACCCTTACTTTCCCAGTATCCACAAAAGGTACAAGTTTACACATACATTCATACACTTGTGGTTTATCGTTTTTCATATATGTTTGTTGGTTAAGTGTGTCTCTATAGTGCATACATACATTTACATTGCGAAAGTATATCCCTCCATTAGCAATACCATTTAATGTGCAAGCAAGTAAGAAAGCTGTCATTTAGCTATACTCCTCAAACTTTCCATTACTTTATCTATGCTTGGTTCTTCTCCATTAGGATTAAAAACACAACGATACTGTTTAGGGCAACCAACTCTTATATCTGTAAATTCTAATTCAAATGTGGCATTAGCACCTTGATAGATACAAGCCATTTTATCTTTAAAAACTTGTTGTTTTTTTAACCTGCAAGTGGTCATTTTAGGTGGTGTTATTGTTCCATTATTTAACTTTTGGTTTCTTGTATAGTCTTTAGGTGCATTATAAATTTTACCTTTTGCGAAAGCCTTTACACCAAAAACTATCATAGCCATTAATAAACCAATGATGATAAACCCATATGCAACCCATTTAACAACCTCTAATATTTCTTCTTGTTCTTTTTTAGCTTTTATTCTGGCTTGCTTTTGAGCTTCTTTAGCTTGGTTTATTCTTTCTGCTCTTTCAGCTAATATTGTATCCCAGGCAGTAGGTCCGAATCTTAAATTTATTAGTTGTTTAAGCTCTTGTCGTTTTTCTTCTAAAAGTTTTCTATCTATGAAATCTGTAGCAGAATTTTCTACTGAGCCAAACTGCTCTTTTATTGATAGACCTTTGCCTTGACCTTTATTCATCTGCTCTTCGCCTAGAAAAAAGCCATCTATTTGTTTAGCAATGTCTTTAATGTCGTTTACAGTACTTATGTTGCTCTTGATGAAATCTACTGACTTTTGAACTAGAGCTATACCAGTAAGAATTTCAGCAACTACCATATTTACCTCATTAACAAAGTAGCCATCATAATGATTAAAGTTCCTGCTGTAGCTATCATTATATGCTCAATACGTTTAATTCTTAAAATAGTTTCTTTCCAACGCTCAGCACATACCGCTTCATGAGTGTCAATTTGAGCCTTTACTTCACTTGCTTTAACCAATTATATCTCCTGTGGAAAGTCATAGATTGGAGCATTGCCAGTAGGATTACCATCATCATCTGTTGGCACTTCAAACAAATCCTTAAAAGCATCTAAATCTGCACAAGCATTTATTGCAGTTTCTATTGTACCAGTAGCTGTTCTAACTGCATCTCTATAAGTGCTTATCTCTGTAGGTATTGCAGTAGACTTTTCTGCATTTCTTACAACATACCAATCTGAAGCAGTAAGTAAACCATTAGCAGTTGATTTGGTTCTTTCTATCCAAATAGTCTTTAGACCCTTAGTCACTACTTGATTGCCATCTTGGTCTAGTATTGGATTATCATCTTCATCAACTTCATTGATATCTGTTAGGCTACGCTCCACATCTCTTGCCCAATAAAATCTATCGTCATAGCTAGTGTCTACGTCATCTTGCCACGTTACACCCCAATGAGCTTTGTCTTCTGCTGACCAAGCTGTAGCCCAATTATAAGGGTGTTTATATCCATTATCATCAGTCCAACTCTTGCCAACTTTTAAAGTTCTTCCATTGTGTAACCAAGCCATTATATTCTCCTATCTTCCTAAACTATATTTTGTTGGGGTCTCGGCAAAAGCCATGAAGATATAGGTGTTACCACTACCATTATATCCTGCATTACTATCTCGCCATTTAAAACCATTTGATGTAAAATCTAAAATATTATCATTTGTGTTTTCTGCAAAACTATCATCAGCAACTAATCTAGCTTTCATAACATTAAAAGATGCTCTTTCGCTATCAAACATATGCCAATTTTCACCAGAGATATTAGTTACCTTAACCATCAACCAAGCAGGTCTAAATCCAGTATAAACAAACGTGCCATCTGTTGAACCATTACCAGTATAACTGCCAAATTTACTGAAGCCCTCTATCTCTGCGAAACAATAGGCTACAAATGTTCCACCAGAACCATTTACATCATATTCTGTACCAAGTGAGAAAACAGAAGATGTTGGGTTTGCCGTAAAAAATTGAGAATTTGTTATAGTACCACTTGTGCCATTTAATTCTAATTTTTTTCCAGAACCTAATTCTCTTGAATACACAGCCCAAGTTGCACTATCAGAACGTCTTTTTATAATTATAAAATCTAATTCTTTACCAAGCCCGTGACCTATTGTTGCACCACTCCCAGTACCAGTATAAGTAACAATGCTAAACCCTGCATCTGTGTTTGCACTTACACTACTCGTAATACTACCATCTGTATTGCTTACAGCAGTACCTCCTGCTTTCCAGTTCCAAGATACATAGGTATCTCCATTTCCGTTTACAGTACCAGAATCTCCACTAGACATTGAAAAACCATCTGAATCAAAAGATGTAATTTGAGAGGAAGATGTTCTTTCTGCTGTAGTTGTTTGAGATGCCAAAAACTTTCCAGCACCTCGTAATGAATCTGTTAATATATGCTCTGATGAACCGTTTCTTTTTTTAATCCATACCCAATCTGGCTGAAACCCAACACCAGTAATAGAAATTGGTGCATATGTTCCAGTATAAAGAACTGTATTAAAATAATCATCAGCTTGTGAAGTCTCATTAGGACTAATAGTAGACTCTGGAAGATTTTTTGCACAAATAGCTTTAAATCCAGTTGGTGGAGTATACTTAAACTCAAAACCATCAGCATCAGTATTACCACTTACTGATGTATTCCCACAAAATGAACTATCTTGTCCAAAATTAGCATCAGCAATAGTTGTTGCATTATCACACCTTATATTAGCAAAAACTTTTGTTCCTGCCGTAAAAGTAAATGATGGAGTTGCTCCTTGTGCTACATTATTTTTATAAAATTGAACTGTGCCATTATCGCAATCTATTGCTACCCCAATAAAATCTCCAGTAGCATAAGTTGAACCAGATGTTTGTGTTGAATTAGCTAGATTTCTAATAACTCCATTTGACCTATAAGTTCCTCTATTTGTTGCTAAATTTCCTTGTGTTCCCAAAAAATCTTCATCAATTATACCAACTAATAAATTACCACCAGAACCATTATCAAATGCAAGAACTTCATAATAGTGCTTGCCCTCAGTAATCCCCATAGTGCTTATTGCATTATTACTTGCACTACCAGACATTTCTAAATTACCCTCTTGGTAGGTTATACCAGTTGAAGATAATGGATTAAGTGTTGGAAAATTATTCTCTGGACTATCTGGCATATCACAATCAGAAGCAACTATACCACTAGATGTAAAGTGATTAGCATTACCACTAGTGTCTGCTCCTATTGTGCTAGATGATGCAGTACCTGTTCCAGTTTGATTGAATTGCAATCTAAAACCATTAGTGCCATATGAGCCAGTAAATCTTTTGGGTATCCAGACCCCATTTTTTAGCTCTCCAAAACTGTCAATATTAAATGATGTATTTGGTGTCCCAGATGTATCAGAATAAAATGAAAGTCCATCTACAAAGTTAACTTCTGCCATATAGCCATCATTATAATATGCAGGTCCCCAACTAGATGAACCTATTTCGTGTGCATTAGTTGCATTAACAAATGTGTCTACATCTTGATTTGGGTAACCATTTAAAACACTAGATAAAGTTTGAAGTTCTCCATTCACATAAAGTTTAACTCTATTTGTATTTGTTGATTGTGTTGTATCAACTGCTAAAACGACATGATACCAAGCTGAAGCATCTCTAAAAACAGC